>Ga0214545_1003298_pt1 | contig 30865 bp, 15 predicted proteins | sample CNSS4metaG_FD_160064 | JGI IMG/M metagenome (GOLD analysis project Ga0214545, IMG submission 160064) | Root nodule microbial communities from cowpea collected in UCLA plant growth center, Los Angeles, California, USA - CNSS4 | ecosystem: Host-associated > Plants > Roots > Nodule | place: USA...
ATATATTAAAAATAGGGTTAAGTATATTTTTAGTCCCTATACTTTGACCCAAAATTGGAATTCGTCCCTGGTCGAAACTTTGATAAATTTTGGTCCCTAAACGTTAAAAATGAATAAATATAGTCCTTTTAACCCAATTTTGTTATTTTTTTTTTAGGTTTCGAACGCATTTTTAGTAAATATTGAGTCGAGAATGTGTCAAAAATGGCGTAAAAAACTCCAATATTAACATGAAATACATTTGACATGTTGAAAAAAGTCAACGTAATTGGCTTAAAAGGACTATATTCATTAATTTTTAAAGTTTAGTGACCAAAATTTATCAAAGTTTCGATCAGGAACGAATTCTAATCTTTAACCAAAGTTCAAGAACTAAATACATACTTAACCCTTAAAAATACGTATGTATCACATTTATATTTAAACTAGTATTATATAATCCGATTAGAATTTATAATCAGTAAAAGAGAAGTAAACGAGTTAAAATTTTCTTTTAAAAAATTATATTAATTTTTATCCTTTGAGTTTTATATAAAACAGCTTTATTTGATTATGTCAAACATGAGATACAATAATGAAATATGTTATTTGGTATAAAGACGAGAGAATATTTTATGTAATCCTTATGAAATATTATTTCCTTAATTTTTCTTTTCTCAAAATTTGAAATTACAACTTTTATCTTGAACATTTTTTTAAAATAGGTAAACTATAATTATTTTTCAAATCTTAAAATGATTTTAAAGATATCAAAATTTAAAATGACATTACAAGAACTAGTCTATTTATCCTTGTTCAATGTTGCTAACAAAAATCCTACTATAAAAATTAGAATAAAAATAATATTTTTAATTTGATAATGACAAAGAATAAGTATTTTTCTTTTACAAAGAGAAAAATAAAATTCTCTTATTTTATAAAAATTAAAAATATATTTAATCCAATTAGTGTTTTATCACATGCAATATGGCCGTACCTAAAATATTTACACATATAATTATAATTTATAGTAAATAAATTTATTTAAATATGTAAACTGTTGTAAGCAAAAGATAAAAGATAAATATTTTTAAAGATATAGATTGTAATATCAGTTTTATGATATATCATACTTTGATAAGATTAATTTTAACTGTTTTATATCCTTGAAAACATTAAATTGAAGTAAAAAAAATGATTTAAATATTCATATATTTTTTCGTAAGTCTAATTTTTGTTATATTTTTAAATTAAGGAATTTAGTTTGAAAATATTCAGTCATTTATCTTTATTTATAAATATGGAGTATCTTTTACTAGAAAAGAGCATCACATTATGATCACTATTCTTATGATTTTCAAGAGTGAATCATAAAGATTAAGATTCTTGAAAATGATTAAAATCTACTTTATTCCTTAATTATAGGTGTTTTTGATAATGTTTATATGAAATCGTCAGAAGTAAAAACGATAAAATCATATATTCTTGCAAAAATATGACTACTTATCATATTAATTAAATACAAAATCAAGAAAAATATAATAAACATATGATTAAAAAATCTCTTATAATTTAGATATATACTATTAGTTTAGTTTTTACAGTAATTACGTGGAATAAATATATGTTTTATATAATTAAAATCTATATAAATACTTTTAATTGTAAAGATCATATTATAATTAAAATGTGTAATGAATAAATATTGTTACTGAACAGATTATCTACTAAGTTTCTTGAAATATTGTGAAACACTTTCTGTTTTTAATTATTGATAACACTTTTGAAAATATTAAATATTTAACTAAAGCTGTTAAAAAAAGAAGTTAACAAACCATTTATATTCAGTTATGACTGTATAGTACATAATATATATCAAACGAGCGTTGATTATATTTGAATTCGGAAAACAAAAAATTAAATACATATTTTTTAAAAAAAATCAATTTAAGATAAGATATATATTATTTCAAGATAACAGGCAACGGGATTCATGTTTAAATTTTAAATAAATATATATCATTTTATTTTTATTTTCATATCTCATATTCTTCACATCTTATCTTTCACTTATTCAATCCAAAAAAAATTTAAATGTACATACATATATATATAGGTAAACATATTTGTATGCATAACACATTCAGTATCAGAATTCACCGTGTGCAAAAATTTTCGTGTTCTACGCTTTGTTCTACGGAGAAAAAAAAGAAGCTTCCATTGGAAGAAGAAGATGAGAATGAAGAGGAAGAGAAGCAGTGAAAGTGGCGAAAGAAAGGAAGAAGATAGACTCAGTGATTTACCAGATGAAGTTCTTCAGCACATAATGGGGTTTTTGCCCACAAAACAAGCTATTCAAAGTTGCGTGTTATCTAAACGATGGAAGAATCTTTGGAAAGGCCTCACCACTCTAACATTTACATCTTTCAATGGAATTCGCAAATACAATAGATATGTCTCTCATGCCCTCTCTAATCGAGATGATTCTATTCCCCTTCACAACATGCATGTCAAAGTGTTCAATTCCACTACACCAAAAGTCCTCAACAACGCCCTCAAATATGCTTCACAACACCATCTTCAGAAGCTGACACTGGTTATGGATTTCAAGTTCAAAAAAATACCCAATTCTTTCATTCCCATTGTCATCAATTGCAAATCCCTAACCTTTCTTAACCTTCACGCCAATTTCTCTCGTGTCCCCTTGACACTCCCCGCATCTCTTTCGCTACCATCTTTGAAAACCTTGCTTCTCTCCAATGTCATTTTCACACCAAGAGATGATGATAACTACATTGAACCCTTCTCGGAGTGCACTTCTTTGACCACTTTGGTCCTTGAATATTCCACGCATAGCCATTCAACACAAACTCTTTGTATATCAAATCCTAGCCTTTCTGTTTTGACTATGGAAAACATATTCTATTGGGATACTTTTGAACCTAAAATTGTGCTTTCTGTTCCTAAACTCACCTCGATCACACTCGGGAATATTCACTTTTTAATGTCCTATAAATTCTCCTGCACTTGCACTTGCGATCTCCCTCTCCTAAACGAAGTGAAAATCAACAATAATATTCATATAGAGTCTTCCATCGTCCTAAGTTGGTTACGAATGTTCTCTAACGCAAGAACATTGACGATTTCCAGTCGTACCCTAAATTCACTTTTATTGGTAAGATATATATATTTTTTTCTTTCATTGTTATTGAATCTTACATTTTAAAATATTTTTGCTAAACTTTTTTTAATTTTCTCTCTAATCATGCAGGATTTACATCTGGATACATTGAAAGTTCAACCTCCTCACCTTGCTAAATTGGAATCATTCAACATTGAAATGGATTCTAGAATTATGATATCTGAAGATGAATTAAACATGGTAGTGAATTCTTTAGTGCGAAATTATCAAACAACAAATGTTAATGTGATAAAGTGCTGAGAGTTATGTTCTTGTCCTCGTGGTGCTCTCTTTGTAGTTTTACATTGTAATTGTCTTGTGTTGTGTGTAGTGTTTTGTTAATTGTCTTCGAAAGATGATAAATTTTAAAAAATCATCTGTATGGAGGATGATGCATTTGAAATATATTCGTACTTAAGTTTTCTGGTGCAATTTTTTGTTGTTGTTAATTATTCATATTTATAAACAAATAAATAAATAGATATTTAATTGAAAAAATGTAAAGTTCGTGGACTTAATGTACAGAAAAAGTTTAATAAAAAACTCGATTACAAATATTCAAGTTTTTCAAGAATTAATTAAACTTTTTTTCAGTTGCCTATTTCTTAGAATCTTTATTGTATAGAGGTGCAAAATTTTAAACACATGAAATATGTGAAAGATGCAGAAACAGAAAGTAAATGTAGTATTTCAACAACAAAAATATAGAAACAAATTTGTAGGTAAGTTTTGAAATATAACTATAAAAATATGACTGTGAATTTGAAATCTGAATTTGTGGAAGAAATCCCTTTTCTAATGGTAATTTTCTAATCATTTGTCAATTAACCTACTGTAATATTCGGAATCTGAATTTCTAAAACTAATAATGTAATTACATATGTGGTCCTAATTTAGGATAATTCTGGTTTTTATTTTTCAAAATTTAAAACTTTTACTTTGGCGAAAATAAAGACACTATTATTTCATAAATACTAATTTTGACGAACTAAAAAAGAATTTTTAAAACTAATTTTTCTAAGTTAAATTTAATGTTTAGATAGTAAAATCGCAATTTATTAAATTTAAAGACTATAAAATGATTTTTTTAATTAGAGGAACTTATTTCAAATATTAGAGACTAAAATTATATTCAATTATATTTTATTTATTGTATGTGAGTAATTTAAAATTACTTCATGAGTATATAATTAAATAAAACGTATATTACGTTCATGAGTATATTATAATTCAATAAAACGTATTTAATACGATACGAGTGTATTCATGTATAAATATGTATTATAAAATGAAATAAAGTTGGCTCAGCACCGTTCTGAATCACAAAAATAAAAGAAATTTTCTTATGAATCTAACAAAAGTTAATTCCGTTTGAAATTTAGCGATTCCAATCGATATAATAATAACTCATTTAAAAGAATTAAAGAAACAGAAATAATGTTAGATTACAATTTTAATTCTTTAATTTATTAAATATTACATTAAGTAATCTATAATACAATTTCAAATTTTCATATTATGTAATCCACAAATATATTTCAAAATCCAAATAATATTATACAAATTAAAATATTATATATCGTAATATATTTTCAGATTAAGCGATTCAGAAACATACTATAAATCATATAATTTTAGATTATACAATTTAAAATATTCTTTAAAATCCAAAATACATTATGAGATCCAAAATATATTTCAAATTATACATCCATTCTGCATTTTAGATTTAAAAATATATTATGAATTATACTATCAATAATAAAATTTTAAATTATATAATCCATGATACACTACTAAATTATATCCAGAAAAGCATTTATCTATTCCATATCACATAATCCAGGATAAGATTTCGTATTTTAGAATCCAAAATATTTGAAACATGTAAATAATTTGAACTCTTCAATAAGGATAATTTATAAAATATACTTTATTTTATGAAATCAAGAAAATCAAATGAAATTGATTGACATTCTTTATCAGAATAAAATATAATGTTACTTGTAATTGAAAATCAGTCCTTCAAAATCCTCAATATTTCACTGTTATCCTTTTGTGAATGTCTCATTCCATCAGTTTCCTTAACACTTATCAATGGATGAAGATGGATGAGCCAATAATTGGTGTAACAATCAAAGCCACAACAACTTCACTTACATTGTTGTGAAGAAAAAATTTCCCAGTTTCTGGAACCAACCATTCAAACAAGTGACAAGTCCCTTATCACTGAGTTTCCTCAAATACATCATCATCTTGATGTAGCACTGGACTGTTCTTCATGTGTGCAAGGCTTGCTTGGTTACTTCCATCAACCAATGAAGACCTAACTACCTGCAAATAAACAATTTCTTATCTTCATGAATCCTATATTTGTGTATAACATAGTAAACTAAAATTTAGAAATAGTTTCCTAAGATAGTTTTTTTTTTTAAGAGTATAGAAAACATGAGAAACAAACATTCTCTACTCTAACTTTCTGGAAAAACTAAAAATTTACTAACTGCCATTACAGTAATCTGGTTTCTTATAACTGAAATTTAAGATCAATTTGGTTAAAACCAAGTATTAGTAATATATGAAATGAAAACTAGGACACATGAACTTTATAGATACATTACTAAATAGGAAGAGAGAACATGAGAGGATACAGTATCCTCCAAAAGAAGCCACGTAGTGGAAGGAAAACAAATTGTAAAACCACCCACATATTTAGGATCAGAGGATTTACTACACCTAATAAAAGAAATATTAACAGTTTCTACTATTACCTAAAATTTATAGAAAATTACAATTCTTTTTGTGAATCTCAGTTTTCAGTTAGTGAAATCACTATATCCCAATAAATTTTAACCAATAGCAGATCTAATAAAGTGAACTTTAAACTTATAAGATTTGCTTACACTTATATACTAAAATCTAATTGTATTTTAATCGATATGGGATCTCTGACAGTAGGGAAAGTGTATTAGTTGTACTGTTAAAAGTTAAAGATATGTTTAAACTAACTTCTCCATAAACATTCTAGGAGAAAAACATAAGATATAATATATCAGTTTCTCCAAAAGCTAAAATTAGCTTATATACAAATTAATAATAATAATTTAAAGAAGTTATATGAGAGAACTTCGACAACATTGATCAATAAGAAGATATCTGGTGGTTCGACCTGCTGACCTACTGATCTTCAAACATCATTTCTTCCTCAAGCATCCCTACACCAATGTCTCCTATAGATGGGCTTTTCATTGTCCTAAACAAAGGTATTCGGTACACTTGTAGCCCTAACCCTTTATATGTTAGTACTTCATCAGGATTGAGTATCTTCTTTCTATTTCTTTCTGGATTCTATGTCTACAAGTGAAGTCATGCTAGTCCGTGTTGCAATCAAGAAATGTTAGATGAAAAGAAATGGCTTCTTAACAAGTCAATGGCCCTTTGGAATTGGTTTACTTACCTCCCACAAAACACTAGCGTTGGTTGCCAGAGTGTATACCATGAAGGCTGGTACATATGGCAAGATTTATTAGTACGATACCCAAATCTTTGGCTTCAACTATAGGGACACCTCTCTTCTTGCCAAGATTACTTTTCTGCATCTATTTCTAACAATGGTTGTCATCTTCCATTGGTCACTTCACCAACAAGGCATTAAGAATGCCTCCTTACATGGACATCTAGAGCATTGGAACCGATATTTGCAGTTGTGAGTGGTCCGATAGTACCTCAATAGCAGGAAGGTAATAGATTCAATAAATTTTGTTAGGATAAGCTTTGATACCATATTACAATGTGGATTTAGGTCTCAATCTTATAAAACTATCTTATAAGGTGGGAATTGCCCTCTTTTCTATTCTATTTTGACACTATCTCTTGTTGATGAAGGACTTGAGTTTTTCCTTTGATAGTATCTCTTCTTGATGCAGGACTTGAGTATTAACCAAAACCCCTCACGTCTAGCAGTACTGGCGTGGTACATGTATAAAATGGCAAGTGTCCGTTTTAATAGATCTAGGATAGGCTCTAATACCATCATACAAAATGGTTTTCTCCGCCTTATAAAACCATTTTGTAAAAGTATGCTACTGATGACATTCTCTGAATGTCTTGAAATAGTCTCATCATGCATGATTTGGTTGCTTTAGCCAACATTTCTCAAATCTGGTATGAGTTGTTGTGAGGCTTATCACTGTTTTTTCCCAACATTCTTCGTTGGCTTGTGCATTTATTTGGTAGTCTATGTTTATGACACTGTTATAACTAATAATGACTCTAATGGGATCCAATGGCTAAGTGTGTGTTTGATTTGCAATTTCAGGGGTGCCAAACATTAGTTTGCACATTCCACCGCACAAAATTAAAGTAATAACTGTAACGGATTGAAAAAAAAAATGCATGTCACGTTCAATTGAACAATAACCCAAAGTCAGTTCTGGACAAATTATCTAGGTCCCCTCAAGTACTTTCTAATTCCTTGGGGTTGGTCAATCAAAAATTGATATTGTCATTTCAAAGAAAAGTATGCATTGGACATCCTCAATGAAATTGGTATGCTCGACCGTCATCCAAGTGACATTCTTATGAATCCCATTGTGAAGCTCCTTCCAACTGGAAGGAGCCACAATAAGGCGCAGGAACTAGTATAAAAACATAATCAGGAAGCAAGCACACATGCAGTTTATCATTTTAAGATACAAAAGAATATACAGCGTAAGATCTAATTTTGAAGTCAATAGCAGCATATAACAGGCTCAGATAATGCAACCTTTTCAATTTCTTCTAAAAGATACGTGTTCTCCTTTAAGTACTGTATTGCTTTGTCCCTTCCCTGTCCCAACCTGTTTCAAGACACCAATTGGATGGTTAACATTAAACCAAGCAAATTTACATATAAAAAGAACCCACCAACCATTTGGACAAAGAGAGGGAAATACAAGGTAAAGGGAGAGAAATAAGGGCATTGGAGAAAAACCAACTTTGTTTCACAAATCGATTAGCTTGCAAATAAATTTTATATTGCATATAATTGCACTGTTAAGTCCTTAATCTGGAGGACACACGCACAGAAAGAGCCGAGAGAACAATGAAAGAGATCACTCACTAAATAAAAAATAAGTGCTAAGATTCAGAAAGTAGAGACAGTACCGATGGTCTCCATAGCTGTACCAAGAGCCCTTCTTTGAGACAATATCCGTCATTTCTGCACAATCTAAAATGCAACCCTGCATTCAAAAGGAAGTGTTAAAATAATGATATAAACTAACAGGTCTAAATGCTTGTGTGCTGCAATACTCACCAGCTTACTGATTCCCTCTCCAAATATAATTTCAAATTCAGCTATTTTGTAAGGCCTTGACACCTACAACAACTTATCGAGTTAAGGACCTCCAGAACATAGTTTAAAATCAATGAAAAATACAGCATAATATTTGCTAAATTATAAAAAATACATCTCCAAATGTCTTGGTTTATCTTTAGAGTAATTTAGAGCAACTTAGATGAACTCAAGATTGATTCCATATTTTATTTTATTATATCACCTAATTTGAAATTAGGGGTTAGTGCTTTGTATAACAGTGATTGTATACCATATACACATGCTATATTTAAAATCTTATAATAGGGCACAAGGGAATGAATCTTGGATACAAAGAACAATTCGAAATCCCTAATTTGTAGTACCCTATATTTCCATATTTGCATGTAATAAATGTCCTCATTCAAAATATTTTTACCACACTCTGCCTTAAGCTGAAGGATACATGTCATACAAACCAGGCTTGTTAAAATATAGAAAGCACACGATCCCTTAAATGACTCACATGTCGACAAGTTGGTTACTACAGCTACCAGAGGCAGTTGTAGTTTCCCTAGACAAAACCTTTCTTACAAATCTACAGTCTAGCTTTATGTGTTCAGTACATTCATTGAAGATCTATTTTGACTCAATGTGGAGAGCAACTTGATTGTCACAAATAGGTTCAATATCTTCAATGTCTCCAAAGTGTAATTGTTGAGGGAATTGCCTAATCCATGTAATTTACCAAATACTTGCTATCAATAGTATGAGAACCACCAGTAAAGGAATTGGAACTGGGGAAGAGTATGGCATGGCCTCACAGGCAGGTACAGCGGCATGTTCAGACACCACGATCGATTATGGGTATCACTGGTATGTTTGAAGAGGTCACACAGCTCAGGCATCCTCGTGCTGAATTTCCTAGAAGACACGAAAGAAAGGCAAGTGGAACAAGATACAACCATTGAGAGAGACACAGGAGATAATGTAACAGACTCGAAAGTGTAACACAGCTGAGGAATCCTCGTTGAATTTCCTAAAGACATGAAAGGACAAGAGGAACAAGAACAACTATAAAAAGAGACTCAGGAGATAATGCAGCAGACTCAAAAGTGTCACACTGCTATCCAGTTTTTATACACTGTTAGAATAAATCTAGAATAAATTAGCGCAAGAAACAAAGAGACTGATAAATGATAGGAAAGAATGAAACAGAATTGCTTAACTTTGAAGAGTATAATAAATGTCAAGTTTCAACGGATTATGTTATGCAGCGCTACAAAAAATGAATATAAATGTTTTAAACAGAAAATTTCAAAATTTACAAATATTGTCGCTTACCTTGCTCTTTTGCACTCTTAAACGAACTTTAAGACCAATTTCTTCATCTCCTTTAACCTAAAAGAAATTGAAACCAGAATGATGAAAATGCACTGTGATGCTTCATTCAAACAACTTTGACATTACAGTCAAAAAGGTAATTTCAGTAAAACTGCTGATAGTTTGGAGTTGAGATGCCTCTGCGGAACAGTAAGGTTTAAGATAATATAAAGATTATGCTAGGACAGTGTTATTGAGCTTACAGACTTTATCTTCCCTATAGGACGAACTTCTAGCCGAAGTGACGCAAAGAACTTCAATGCAATTCCACCACTGGTCACTTCTGGATTTCCATAATAGACACCAATCTACCAAAAAAGTAAATAAAAAAATGAATCATATTAAGAAAAACTAGAGATTTAAAAAGTCAAATATAAAAATTCAACTCCATTGATTGAGTAAGCAGTTGGATTTTACTGTAGTCCTAATGAAACATATGCGGTTATCCAAAAGGAAAGTTAGACTAATTAAGCACAAGTACCTTATATCTTATTTGATTCAAAAATACAAGAGTGCAACCAGCTTTAGATGCATTTCCAGACATCTTACGCAAAGCTTGGCTCATAAGACGAGCTTGTAATCCAATTTGTTGCATTCCAATCTCCCCCTGTGCATTTATATGAACAAATATAGTTAAAAAATGCACTCCTTAAATTATAACCAGGAGTACATGAAATCAAGAAGTAATTGTTTACTTCAATTTCAGCTCGTGGAGTGAGAGCTGAGACAGAATCCACACAAATGAGATCTATGGCACCAGATCTACACATTCGGTCTGCAACTGTAATATGGAAAGTTCAATCAATTCATAGACAACAAACAACACCCCGCTGTTGCAATATGGACAGCGCAAAGATTATGTTTTCCATTTGAACACAATCACATTAAAGGCAAATATATTACTCTCAAGAGCCATCTCTCCATGATCAGGTTGGCATACAATTAAATTTTCTACATCCACTCCTAATGCTTTAGAATATGCAGGATCAAAAGCATGCTCTGCATCAACAAGCATCGCATTGCCTCCTAACTTCTGCACATCATAAGAAAATAGCATATTGATCCAGAATTTTCTTTTATATCAAGTGATTCTTCATGATCAAGAATTAATGATTTGAAAAACTCCAGACAGATAAGTTACCTGCACTTCTGCAATAGCATGAAGAGCTAGGGTGGTTTTTCCACTACTTTCTGGTCCAAATATCTAGAAAAGATATAGCAAATAATATCAGCTTGACCCATGACAGAACAAATAAGTTATTAGTGTGTGCGAATGGGGAATTTTAAGAAGATTTGTATAGAGAATTTGAATTATTTCATGATAACATATGTTGTTTAATAAAGAATTTGAAATTCTAAAATCTTAGGAGTACTTTGAATTTCAAATTTCAGAAAAAAGTAAGAATCAAAATTTTTCAAATTTTCAAACTCATGTCTCTTCTGTTTGTACTCTCTCATCCACTTAGCTTCAGTCGAGGTGTCATCAACTCAGTTAAAACCAAGACACTATCAGTTTGTCCAAGATCAGGGTGTTGTTAATTCATCACCGTTTCTTCTAAAGCTAAAGTCAACCAAAGTTATTTTTTGTCTGACATTGTTTAGGTTATTTTATTGTCAATGTGGGTCAGTGATATTTCCCAATCAATGTTAGTTAGGGTTTCCATGGTCAATATAAATAGTATTTTTTTCAACTGATGTCAAACTCATTCTTTCCACTTGACTTCAGTGGCGATTATTTTCAATTGATGTCAGTAAAGGTTGTTCTTCAACCAACATCAGTCAAAGTTACTTTTTATCCAACCTAGATTGGGGTAAAGTCTCAAATGACAAGCATAATAAGTATTAGAGTTATGAGAAGACCTAATACCTTCATTTACTGAATTAGGTAGTTCTACTTCAGGAGCTAGAGATGGAAAGTTTGATGGAGTAGAAGATGAGTCTATAGGTGGAGTTTGGATGGGTTGGACATGGCTTCAAATAAAAAAAGGTTTAATCCCTATTTTTACCCCTCTTCCTAGAATACACTTTTACTGATTGTTTGCTTCTACTGATTACCTGTATACGTGGATGGGCGAGCGGGTGTTAAAATCCTATTTGTATCTTGCTGTCTAACACATACCCAAATTTAAATGAAATCCTAACCATGAGAATAAATATATATCTCATTCTTCCCAATCAATAAATGTAAATAGGTTATATGATCACAAAAAGAAATGAACAACAAGGAGATGTATAAAGACAATACCTCTACAATTCTTCCTTTAGGAAGACCACCACCTAAAGCACAGTCCAAGGTCAAGCAACCACTGGGAAAAGTTTCACTGCAAACATTTAAGATGAAATACAAAATCTGTCATGCCATTTGATTCACAGAAAATAGTGACAGGGTATATAAACTGTGTTTCTCAACAACTTAGGTGAGACAGAGAACATATATGTGGAAAAAATGCATACACCAAAGCTCCACCAGCACTGCCCAGTCTTGTAACACTTCCCTTTCCAAAGGAGCTGTTTATATCATTCATTGCTGCTTCCAATGCTTTTTGCTAGAATGGAAATTTATTGTCAAATTGAATACACTTAAAATTAGAAACATATCTCATCAACAATTGATAACTAAGGAGAAACCCTAGTAGAAGAATAAACTATTAATTTTCATCAGAATAGTAACCTAAAATCAATTTAGGCTTACATATGTTTTAAGTCCCAGTACAATTAGTAAGTTTTGGTTTTGGTTCCCAAAAAAAATTGTTTCTTTGTTTTTCATCCCTATAAAATTTGAAAGCACTGATTTTAGTTCTTATAAAATGTGAGTTTTAGTTTTTAGTCCCTATAAAATATTTTTTACTGATTTTCATCCCTCAAATTCCAAATTACCTTTTTTAATGGCTAATACTTATTTTAAAATAAATAAATAAATATCATTTATTTTATGAATCTTAAGAAATTCTTTTACGTGTAGGCTGCTAGCATTACTTCACTTGAAATGGTCCCTTAACCTTTTGTTTAAGAATAAGTAGTTAATTAGTGTCATAATACTAGTGATCAAAAGTAATGATTGTCAATTTTAGAGGGACTAAAAACAAAAAATTTCTTTTGCAGGGGCCAAAAATAAAACTTAATTATTTCACAGGGGCTAAAACCATATTTAAGTCATCAGTTTATAACAAATATGGAACCATATATCTTAAAACTGACATGCTAAATGAATCTAATGGACCAGTAAAGGAAACATTATACTTCCATGAATATTGAGATCAGGGAAAGTGCATAAAAGACGATGTGGTGAAATTTTCTATATCATTATGTCTATCGAAAAGGTGGTTTGAATATGATGTCAAACATATCTAGAAACAACAAAATATCATACAAACATCAACCAAGATAGAATAACTCCCATACATCATTCTTTTGGAGTACCATATCTCTTCTATTAAACAACAATTATTAATAAGCAGGAATTCATTGAACTCCTTCAAGCAATATTCCATAAACCCCACAAAAAGCATGATGAGATGACATTGGTCAATGACTATATGTTGCCTGCCAACACTAGACATGGCTATAATGTAGCTTAGGAGATAAAATTGTTGTTGTTATGAGGTTTCAGATAATTTGATTAGTTCTCTTAGCTTTTATTTCTTAAGCCTATTAACCGTAGACACAACCAACTAGACCAGCCACCACTGCTATCATCACCAACTTCCTAGTTTCCCGTGTCATCTACAAAAATGGAAGGCACAGAGGAGGCCAAGAAGGAATGAATGGAAGTGAAAGCAGGGTACATGACTAAATGAGCAAATAGAAGGAGGATGGTGTAAAACTGAACCCCATGGTGAAGACCAACTGAGATTATGGTATCTGTTGTTGATTTAAGAACAATATTAAGAAAATGATAAAATCACAAGATATATTTCACAAGTCAAAATTTTTTCTATGCAACGATATCAGAATTTCCAGATGCATACTACTCTACCCTTCTGTCAGAGGAAAATGAACACATGAACATACAAATTCATTTTACATAGCAGACTTTGAATTTGGTGTCATTACGGTTTAAAGAGAGAATGAGAAAAGATTTAGATTTCGTGTAAAATGAAATTTTAACCCCAAGTGTAACCGAGTACAATCAAGTATATGTAGCTAACTAATGTGTAAGAACCTAACCGAGTACAAACAAGCATACAAGCACTACAAACCTAACTTAGAAAAGAAAACTATATTTTTGCAGACTAACTATACTCTAATATAGCTCAATAGAGAATGTCACAAAATGCAAAAAAAAAAATAAAAAAACTTGTCTCAACACATTTTAGTAATTGTTGTTCCCGATCCCACATACATGGCTAGAGATTTTCAGAACTATATAAACAAAGTAATCAAAACCCCCACCAAATTCAAGTAAGCCCTAAGGCAATGTCTTATGAAATGTCTTTCAAAACCTATAATTTTGTTAGTCCAATTTCTCTATCTCAAGTTAAAGCAACACACCTACAGCATAACACCAAACACATATACAACAGGCACTGAACCAAGCACTTAGTAATGCAACTAGAAATAGTACAATAAACAAACAAATAAAAATCTCTTTCAGGGTCTGTATAAACAGACAATAAAAACCACAAAGAAAAAGTCCTAAAAAAGTGATCTTTTTATCTATAAGTAAAAGTACCAACAAGAGCACAAAGGCAACACTCACTTCAAAAGGGAAAGTGAAGCCTTCGTGAATGAAATATAACCAGAGCCCAGAAAAGCAAAAGTGTTCGTAACCAATAACAACAACAGCAAAATGAGGCATACCCTATCAATGAAACGAGGGTCGAAATCACCGGAGAGAGCACCATTGGGTCTGCCGTCAAGCTCGCATTGAATATTTACATGCTTGGAAGCGGTGACAGCACGAAATCTGAGAGGAAGAGGGAGCGACAGAGAAGAAAAGAGTGGTGCTTTGAGAATAACACTGTGGGGTTTCAGAGGGAACATCAAATCCATAATTGCTGGAACAAAACTGAAGATACACAATTTTTTCTGTTGTAACACAGATAACAGGGAAGACAAAAACCTGCACAAACAAAAATCTATATCTTCAGTTTCGTTGGTTGTTCAGTGTAAACATATAAACAAGGCAACAGAACACAAATTATGGAAACCAAATAATCATATAAGTGACACTTACAAATATTTATAATATAATATAATATCAACAAGTAAGTAATGCTCTAATATATTTTTAAGATTTCTAAAAAAGTTCTTTTATCTAATTTAAACTTATTGTATAAAAAAATCAATATTTTGAAGTTTGAAAACTAAAAGATGACGATTTATAGAAACTAAAGGGGAAATCCATTCATTTTATAAACTTAAAAATAATAAAATCAAAATTTACAAGAATGAAAAACGAAGAAAATTTACTGGTGCCCAAATAAAAAAAACGAAATTGAATATTAGAGTAAAATTATAGATGTTCTAAAATTAAAGAATTTAAAAAAAGAAAATAGGGGACTAAAATGTCAAATAGAAAATTAAAGGGACTACAAATGCAATTGAGCCAAAAGAAATAGTTATAAAAAGATTAAGCTTGGGCGACTTTTAAATGTAAATGTAAAATCAATAAATTGAAATCAGTTTAAATTTTTTAAAAACTTATTTTGGGTTTTTCAATAAAAAATAACAATAGTATGATTAAACGGTTAAATAAATTAGATTTAATAATGTTTTAAGTCGCAGATAATTAAGATTTTTTAACTGAGTTTCCGGTTAATTTATGTTGTTTAGTGAGAACTCGATAAATTAATTTTTTTAAACTCGAGACACCAATACGTAATCATAATCTTCATCTAGTTGAGCGGTTATCATATATGATTTCAAAATTTTATAATTTTTAATTTTTGATTTTTTAAATTATAAAATTATAAAATTATAAAATTATAAAATTATAAAATTATAAAATTATAAAATTATAAAATTATAAAATTATAACATTATAAAATTATAAAATTATAAAATTATAAAATTATACAATTATAAAATTATAAAATTACAAAATTACAAAATTACAAAATTATAAAATTATAAAATTGTAAAATTGTAAAATTGTAAAATTATAAAATTATAAAATTATAAAATTATAAAATTATAAAGTTATAAAGTTATAAAGTTACAAAGTTATAAAATTATACAATTATACAATTATACAATTATAAAATTATAAAATTAGGAAATTAGAAAATTAGAAAATTATAAATTAGAAAATTATAAAATTAGAAAATTATAAGATTATAAGATGACAAGATTATAAGATTATAAGATTATAATATTATAAGATTATAATATTATAAGATTATAAGATTATAATATTATAAGATTATAAGATTATAAGATGATAAGATTACAAGATTATAAGATTATAAAATTATACGATTAAAAGATTATAAAACTATAAGAGTATAAAATCATAAGATTACAAAATTATAAAATTATAAAATTATAAAGTTATAAATTTTTAAGATGAACTTTTTTAATTACAAGACAAACTCCTTCTGATTTCTTATTATAAGATAAACTTTTTTTTATTATAGGATGAACTTAAAAAAAAAACATTGGTGCTCGTGTAAACGAGGTGCTTTACCTAACTAAGCTACATCTGTTCTGTTTTTTATACATATTTAGAAGATAATTGCTTGTAAAAATTAATATTAAATGAGGAATTCCTTGAATGGATGTTGGTATTGCTTATCAATGATTTAACATCTATAATCAATTATTATGATAGATGGGTACTCTTTTTTTAGGAGTTATAAATTACCTACTTAACTCAGTGGTTAGAGTATTACTTTCATTTGTCCTGAGTAGGGATGGAAAAATGGGTCGGGCCCGACGGAACGGCCCGCCGGCCCAACAAAAAAAGCATGGGTCGAGACAAGAAATTCAACCCGCCAACCTGAGACAGCCCGACCTGTGTAAGCCCGCTGGCCCGTCGGGCCAACCCGTGGGCCAAAACAGGTCAGCCCGCGGCCCGTATCTACTTAAATACTAAGAAAACAAACTACTAGGGATATTACTCAAATATCCATATTTAAAATCGTGACAGCTGTCCAGAAATGTGGTTTTTTTGTCATTTCATTGTTGTTGTGTTTACCAACCTACCCCTGCTTTTGTTTTGGGAATAAGCTTTTGTACTGGCAAATTGGTCTTTGCAGCACAAAATTGGTCTTTCTAAATCCCTGGGAATATGATCCTTCATTATGTTTGTTTTCTTTTCGGCCTTTATCGGTAATATTTATTCTTATGATTTTATAGACGTTTTGATTGTTTTTGTTTTTTGTTGAACTTTGATACTTCTCCTTTGATGATGTATGGTTTTATCTTGGGTTTGATCCCCTTCAAAACTACTTTGATGCCCTAATCGATGTGAAGACTTTCGACTATCAAGTTGGTGCGTACCGTTAGTTTTTTCATTTTCGAAGTTTCTGGATCCAACAAAGTTTTTTTTTATGAATCACAATACAAGTCTTGTATTATTCTTTGTGATACTTGAGGATACTTGTGATACTGAAGGTTTGTTTGATGTTACGTTTCAGATGTGCCACAAGCATGGCATGATGCATCGAGATCTTAAGCTGGAAAACTTTCTATTTGCAAAAACTGCAGCTTTGAAGACTATAGATTTTGGGTTGTTGCAATGTTGCGCATAACGATGCCTGAAACTTTGCCTTTTTTTTCAAGGGAAAGATTTAATGAGATAGTTGGAAGTCCATATTACATGGTTCTGTCAGGTTTTACAGAGGGGGTTTCACTGGGGAGAACAACACCAATGAGATCTGAGCCCAACCACATAAGACACTGACACCACTCTCAACCCAAAACCTTAAGGCAATGGGTTTGGGTCTTTATTCTTATATAGTGCTCTATTTTCTCATTTCTGGTCAATGTGGGACTTAGACTCACACTTGTATTCCTAACAGGTTCCTCCTAAGGTATTGAAGCGGAATTATGGGCGAGAAGTAGATATCTGGAGTGCTAGAGTAATTTTGTACATCTTACTTTATGGTGTTCCACCATTTTGTGCAGGTTAGCTTTATCTTACGCATGTTATTTTTTAGCTTTTTAGAGTCTGTGATCTTAAATTCTCCATTTTTAAGTTATTGAGGAGTTTATGCAACCATTGTTTATCGTGTACTATGATATGATCATACTTTATAATAAAGAGAAAGAAAATTATTTACCATTGTTGAATTACTTTTTTCAGTTCGGCAGCACAAAGTTATAATAACTAAAAAGAGGTATGTCTTTTGGTATTAAACTTTGTTCTTTGTGAACTCATTTTAGTTACAATGACAAAAAAAAAATGGAACGAGCCTCTATATAAAGCTAACCAAGGAGCTTTGTACAAGGTATGTGGTTTGAAACTCTTGTAAGGAAAAAATAGTCTATATGTGTTAGTCTATATGATTCATGTTTGAGTTGTAAATTCATTTATTTATTAATATGATTCATGTTTGAGTTGTAAATTCGTTTATTTATCGATTACTTTTCTAATTGGCAGTTGGTTGTCGAAACAAATTTCTCTGTTTCATTTAAACATTGAAGCTACTATTTTTTTTATTTGTGGTGGTTACTTAACGCATTAGTTTAGTGTAATGTTATAAGTTGTCTTTTTGGATTTATGTGTTCTGATTACGGGATTATGTTTTCTTGATTATTTTGGTAACCTTGATTATTTATTGATTATACATTTATGATTAGCATAACTTTCCATTTAATGTTTTATGTCTTTAATAATCAATCAAAGTTATGGCAGGATATATACTACTTACAAATTGATAGAGCTGGTATGCTGCTCCATTTGTTTTAGTGTCAGTCATGGCATCCCCAATATATACATACTAAATATTATATATGTATACGTACTATGATAAATGGTTTGATGGTCAAGGTGATGTCCTACCTACAATGACTTTTTGAAAGATCTTATTGAGCTAGGCCGCTTGCTAATACTCATAATTTACATGTGTGAAATATTTGGGGTTCTTTTGGTATCTCATGTACCTTGTGAAAGAGAGAAAAGAGTAAAAGTTTTGGACTTTGTAGAAAATTTTCGCTTGCAAAATGGAGTGGTATGTTTTGAAACTATAATGTAGAGCCAATTAACTTCATTATTACTGTTAATGATATTTTCATTCTGAAAGCAGTAGTTTCCATATAGTACATTATATTTTTTGGATCTCCCCATAGAACTAATAATAGAGTCACCTCAAAACATGGTCATTGATGTTGCAATAGAGATGTCTATTATGTGAATATGTGAACTAGGTGCTAAATGCAGGAAAAAAATAAGCTTAAATATATTAATTAGATCGCTTCAGTCGTTAGTCTCTGACCTGATGATAGTTGGTGATAGTTTTGACATGATCATGTGCTAACCACATCTATCTTAGAACAACGTGAAGAATATTAGTAGTGATTATTTCTTTTTATTTATAATTCTCTTTTCTGCACTCTCACTTTTCTTTTTGGCTTTGGCAAAAAATAACATTTCCTTCATTTGCAAATTGGATCAGTTGAAACAATTGAACACTCTTGGTATGATTAATTGTACCTTCAGTCTAATACTTAAATAGTGGGATAAGATTTGGTTATTATTTATCATTTTATTGTTTGATATGTCTTGGATGATGTTATGGTTCTTTCACAAATGCTCAATTGGCTGTATTATTTTTTCATTTATTTTCTTACTTAATATCTTCTTTATTCTTGAGGAAAAGTTTACATGGAAACGAGTAATAAAGAACCCATATAAATGGGGATGAAATAAAATACAAATTTTAAAGTACTTTCTTGATAGATCCTGATGCATTAGATATATTTTTGACTAAATTACAATGAAACCTCTTAAGACTTTCTTAAACTCGATACCATTTTACTTCTTCTTTTACTCTATGTTTCATTCAAAATTAACTTGACAAAGACTCCTTGGTTGATTGTTCTCATGCATTAACCTTGGTGTAATAGCTACAATTATAACTACATGGAAGGGGAAACAATAAGAGTAATGTACGAACTTTTACATGTTGATGTTGCTCATTGAATGAACTTTTAAATGTTGAATTCATCTCACTGAAATGGAATGTCTTTTTAGTTTCCTTGGAGTATTATAATTCAGATTTTAGAGTGTGTGCAGATGGTGAGTATGCTTTTTGAAGATTGTTTCTGTGAGAAGCTGATACAATTACATGTTGTACAGACGTATGTTCATTTCATTTTGCTATAGGCTTTTTTCTTTACAAAATTTTATATTGGATTCATCAATAAATAGATTGCATCGAAGGATATTATTGGATGATTGATTGATTTTTACACCAGGAGAAATTAGTTTTAGCTTTATATTGTTGCGATCCTAATTTTACACCAAATTGATAACTTTATTTGATTTTTGCAGTTTTTCAGTATTCATAAGGCCAAAGTGTGAAAGAGGTTACAAAAGAAAACTTTGAGACATGTAACACGACCAATGTTTTGACAACATATGGGAATGGTAACACAACAGTGCCATTGAGAAAAGGTGGGTAGAGATATTTTGTAAGTGGAAACAAGTTGTATTGTCTTGTAAGGTTTAGGTAAAGTGATGGAAGAAGAAAGCATGAAAGAGAAACTGTTAGAATGAATTTATTACGTAAGGGAAGGATACAAAGGTTTATATATAGTAATACATGGATAACAGAAATATGCAGACATAACAGACTGCATAACAGAAGAAGCCCATACATACATATATATCCCTAACACGCCCTCCTTAAACTTAGGGTGGAGGTTGTAAAGCAAACACACAAAGTTTATCACGAAAAGGTAGAAACGAGGAACCAGATAGAGCTTTGGTCAAAACATCGGCGACCTGATAACGAATAGGTATATGACGAATACATAGTTGTTGTTTGTGGACGAGAACGCGAACATAATGGACGTCGAGAGCGAAGTGTTTGGTTTTAGAGTGCATAACAGGGTTGGCGGTGAGCAAAACTGCACCAAGATTGTCAGAATAAATTGTGGGAGTGGTTGGTTGAAGATTGAGTTCACGAAGAAGGTTACAAAGCTAGGAAACATCAATAGCGACATGGGCGATGCTTCGTGACTCAGCTTCTGTGTTGCTGCGAGAGACAACGTGTTGTTTCTTGGATGACCAACTGATAAGGTTAGAACCTAAGCATATACAAAACCCAGTGGTTGATTTGCGATCATCAGTGTCTGACCCCCAATCGGCATCAACAAAGGCGTGGACAGAGAAGTTTTTGCAAGACGTGAAACGAAGACCATGGGAGTGAGTGTCAGCAACGTAATGAAAGATCCGCTTGATAGCCTTCCAATGATGAAGTTAAGGGTTGTGCATATACTGGGAGACTTTATTAACAACAAACGTGATATCAGGGCGAGTGAACGTCAAGTATTGGAGGGCACCAACAACCTGCCGAAAGAGAGTTGGATCTTGAAAAATTGTGGAGCCATCTGCGGTGAGTTTAGGTGATGAGACCATAGGTGAAGGTTGGGAATTTACGTTGACCACGTTGGCTTTTTGGAGAAGTTGGTGGATATATTTGGTTTGACTGAGAAGTAATGAGCCATCAGGTGTCCAATGAGCCTCAATACCAAGAAAGTAGTGAAGGCGTCCCAAATCTTTGAGCGAGAATGAATTGTTTAGAGTAGTGATGAGATTCTTAATAGCTTGTGATGAGGAACCTGTAATAAGAATGTCATCAACGTAAATTAATATATGTAGAACAAATTTGAAATTAGTAAAAGTGAAGAGAGAGGGGTCAGATATAGTGGGTTTAAAACCCAGTTGCACCAGAGTGTTGCTTAATTTTTGATACCAGGTTTACCAGGCTCGAGGAGCCTGTTTCAACCCATAGATGGCTTTGTGTAGGCGACAAACTTGATGTGAATTGGAGGAAAAATCAAAAGGTTGATCCATATATACAATTTCATTAAGTTCACCATTGAGGAAGGCGTTGTTTACATCCAGTTGATGAACAGGCCAAGCATGAGATATGGTAAGCGAGAGAACGACCCTGATTATCACAGGTTTAACCACGGGACTAAACGTATCGAAATAATCAATTTCTTCTATCTGATTGAAACCACGAGCTACCAATCGAGCTTTTCGTCGTTGCAGAGACCCATTTGAATTATATTTATTTTTAAAAATCCACTTGCAATCCTGGGGGAGGATCAACAAGGGTCCACGTGTTGTTTTTTATGAGATCATTGTATTCAAGCTCCATAGCATGTTTCCATTATGGATCATCAATGGCAACCTGGGGAGTACTTTGTAGTAGTTACAGTCCAGACTTTGGGCTTTGATATGCCAGACTTTGCTCTTGTTGTCATGGGATGTACATTGAGAGTGGAAGCATGATATGTAGAAGAGGCTATAATGGATACAGAAGAATTATCACTTGAGTTATCATTAGGAGGGCAGGAGGAGTGACTATTTGGAGTATTGATGGTATTAGGAGAAGAAGTGGGTGGGGGAGGAGTTTGAGATATAATGGATGGGTGGTGATCATTAGGTTTAGGAGAGTGAGATGGGGGTGTGGGAAGCAGTAAAAGGGATGGATGTGCATGAGGTGAAACATGATATGGTAATGAGGAATTTTCAAAAATATTTGGTGTACTTTTATATGGAATTTTATATTCATCAAATAGAACATCACGAGAAATGTATATTTTGCCACTAGGATGCAGACAAATAAAACCTTTTTTATTTATAGAGTAACCCAGAAACAGACAAGCATGCGATTTAAAGTCAAACTTATTCCTATTATATGGTCTAAGCAAGGGGTAGCACATACAACCAAATATACGAAACATATTGTAATTTGAATCACGTTTATAAAGAATGGCATGAGGTGTTTTATAGTTCAAGGTGGATGTGGGAAGATTATTAATAATGAAGACAGCAGTTTGAAAAGCGTAATTCCAGTATTTTAAAGGCAAGCCTACATGAGCAAGAATACTTAAACCAGTTTCAACGATATGGCGATGCTTCCTTTCCACATTACCATTTTGTTGATGTGTGTGTGCACAAATATAACGATGGTGGATGCCAAAGGAAGCAAGAAAGTTGTCGAAATGCAAGAACTCACAAGCATTATCACTTTGTAAGGCTTTGATTTTACAGTCAAACTGATTTTCTACAAGTAATTTGAATTTTCGAAAGACATCTAAAGCTTGAGATTTAGCATGCAAAAGGTAAATCCAAGTATATTTAGAATATGCATCAACAAACGAAAGATAGTATCGATCACCATTTATAGAACAAACATGGGAAGGTCCCCAAATATCCATATACACTCATTCAAGGGGATGCATATATTGAGTTTGAGAGGGAACATAAGGTAATTGATGAATTTTAGAAACAACACAAGAATAGCAAAAACTAGAAATAGTATTGGCAAAGATGTTACAATGATGCAAAATGCGTTTGATGGTTTGGAATGAAGCGTGACGCATGCAAGCGTGCCAAAGCTTAACAGAGTCAGTCTTCACAGAGACAGAGGAATGATACAACGTTGGAGAAGATTTTGATGCGTGTTGCAAGGTGGGAAACACATATATGCCTTCTTTAAGAACTCCTTTGAGAAGTACCTCCTTGGTTTCCTGATTTTTGACAAAACAATAGTCAGGAAAGAACTCAAAGAAAACTTTTGTTGTCTCTAGCAAATTGGGAGACGCTTAACAAGTTTTTTGTAACAGTGGGAACATGTAAAAGTTTGTTTAAAACAAAGCAAGAAGAACGCGAAGTGGAAGAAAGATTTGTGGAACCAAGATGAGCGATTTGCAAACCTGCATCGTTGCCTAATTTGATATGTTCAGAACCAGTGTAAGAAGTTTTAGTGTTGTAATTATTTGTATCATTGGTAATATGGTGTGAGGCCCCACTATCGGGGTACCATAGAGGATCAGATAAGCAGGAGACATTAGAAAGTTGATCATAAACGTCAGAATTGGTAGATGAAACCTGGGAATTATGCATTTGTATCTGTGGTTGAAAATCACGATTGAATCTGTGCCAACATTCAGCAACAAGATGACCAAACTTGGAGCAAAACTGGCATTGAACTCTATTGTTAGTTTGCGAGGAGGATTGTTGAGGTTGCCATGGCTGCCGAGATTGTTGTCTTGAAGGGAAAGAACGCCCGCCACAGTTAGACGAAGATCTTGAACGAGAGCGGCCACCACATTCGGACACCCTTCCTTGCGATGAACTGGTCCAGGATGATGTAGAAACATTGGCTTGTGGAAGAATGTTAGTGCTCCTGTGTTTTTCGAACCGCTCTTCTTGAGCGAGAAGCAAAGCTTCGATTTCTTCTACGGTGTAGGGTTCATGGCGAGATAGAATAGAGGTGACAAACCCATCATAATCTTCGTGAAGACCATCAAGGATGTATTCAATGTGATCATCTTCTGTGAGGGGTGAACCAATAGCTGCAAGAGCGTCGACGAGTTTCTTGATGTCAAGAACGTACGCGGAAATGGACTTATCCTTCTTGGTGCTTTTGAGTTGAGTTTTCAATTTCTTGATTCTTGCACGTGATTGACTGGTGTAATACACATTGAGCTTTTGTCAAGTTTGACGAGAGGTGTTTAAACCAACCATTTTTGTGAGCATAGTGTTTGACATGGAGGCCAGAAGCCATGCCACAATGAGACGATCTTGTTGATGATAATGAAGGTAAACCGGGTTGACAGTAGCGCTTGTTTCAACCTCAGGATCAACATATTTTGGTGGGTAGGGAGAGCCGTTAAGAAACCGCATGAGTTGAAGACCATCAATAGTAGCCAAGACTTGATGTTTCCATATCAATAAATTGTCTTCGTCAAGTTTGAGGCTAATAGGAGAATTGAACGTGTGTGGGCTGAGGGAAGAAGCCATAGATGGGGAAGAGTGGGAAACACCAGAATTAACAGTAGCGGAAGACATGAGGAAAGAAAAAAATAGCTTTGAATACCATGTAAGGTATAGGTAAAGTGATGGAAGAAGAAAGCATGAAAGAGAAACTGTTAGAATGAATTTATTACGTAAGGGAAGGATACAAAGGTTTATATATAGTAATACATGGATAACATAAATGTGCAGATGTAACAGACTGCATAACAGAAGAAGCCCATGCATACATATATATCCCTAACATGTCTTAGAGGAATGAAACTTCATGTTCATGTTGAAGGTTATGATGGCAAATCACTTGCTCTAACTATAGCACCTAAGGCTGTGGCTGGATTTGATGAAAACACTGTCACAGTTCCAAACTCTCCTTCATCAAAGAATAGCACACATCTTTCAGCTGGAACTGTCAATTATCTTGTAAATAATGCACTTCAGTTTATTTATGTTGTTGTTATGGTTGATGCATATTTTAGTGTAATGAATGTGACTAATGGAAAAAAGATATTCTCTCTAACTTTAATATATACGACCATTTAGATAACATTTTATTATCTATAAACCCTACTCTATGTAAGGTTTAATTTTATATTGATTTGTAGTTTGTTTTGTCAATGAAGGTACAAAATTGTCAAAGCTGGAGCAGAGAGGAGGCATACAATGGTTGTTACGGAGGATAGAAATTCCTTGGCCTTTGGATGGGACAAGCGTGGACAGCTAGGTTCGGGTCCTGTGAGAAATGGTATGTTTTTTCAGTTATCTATAAAATTCTGCAGTTTGTTGCTGATATATTTTAAATTACACCCATTATTTGCTTGAATGTTAACCTGCTCCATGTATTTTATTGCCATCGTTCTGATCTTTATGAGTGGAAATGTAGTAAAGCTTTTTGATATTTGGGTATTCAATGATGGAATGGAAGTTATGGTGGAATGAGTAGAATGAAATTGTATTCTTCTAATTTGTCCTTATTACATAAATCTATTTTTCTAATACTATCTTATTATTTTCGATTACTATTTTATATTTTTGAAGTATTTTATCCCTAATTCACATATGAAGCTATAGATTAACTAACTTAGTTTGAATGAATATTTCTACACATGTATTATACAGAACTCATGGTCATGACTGTTCAAGAGGATTCTTTAGCAAGAGTTGTTTCAGCAGGTAAAATAATATTTTGCATTCATTCATTAATCAACTCCTAAAAATTAAAGATCAAGCTAAAGATTGCATGATCTGATTGTTACTACAGTTAAGAGAACGGAAACAAACTTCAAGATGCTGCCCAAGAGGTATATATCAATTTCACGAACTATATTACTATGGTGTTTCATCTTATTAATTATTTTTTATCATCATATGCAAATGATGATGTGTTATTAAATGAATGATTTAGGAACCATCTATGAGACACGCAGTTTGTCACGTGAGTCAAATAGGACTTGGGGAGCCATTTGTGAGACATGGAGTTTGTAACGTGAGGCAGATAGGACTTGGGAGAAATAAGTTTATGATAAAGGAGGTGAGATATGTTTCAGATGTATATATAGTCTTGGTTAACTGATACTTGATATATTTTTTAATGTTGTATATTTTGATTGACACGATTTTGCCAAATTTATAGGTAGTGTAATTATATGTCCATAAAGAAATGAAAAACATATTGATATGAAATGATTTAATTACCATATTTATTCATAACTGTCTCTAAAAAGTAAAAATTTTATAGTGACAATTTTTTTTTCTTAATAAATAAAATTGAAGTCTGAATTTTAAAATTATAAACAAATGGTTAAGTTACCAAAAGAATAAATGATGACTTTATCATATAAATGAATGATGAAAGTTAAAATTTACTAATGGGTTCCATTACCTATGCGTATTGCTTTAGTTCTATACAATTTATTTTTAGTTAATTTGTTATAAAAATAATATAATTAATTATTTAAGTTTTGTATTATCAAATTCTTTATTTAAATATTGCATACATAATTATTTAAATAAATAATTTATTTATTTAAATATAATATTAATTATGTTTGAGGAAATCAATATAGAAAAATTATAAAACTAATAAAACCAAATCATAACCTATAATAACAGCAGTTAATGTAACAAGATTTTATTATTTATACTAATACTAAATTTAGTAATTAATTGTGCACATATGTAAAACATAGGATTGATTTATACAATCAATCATGATTATTTTTCAAATTTTTTCATTATCGGACTATTTAATTCTATTAATTGTTTTTAATTTTTAGTTATGAGTGACTTTTTTTCATTCATTCGTTTTGAAATCTTTTAAATTTATACATTTATAATTACTAATTGCATGATTAATTTCTAAATATTTTTTATCAATTAATTTATTTTATTAATAATTTTAAATTTTTTTAATTATGAACGAAGTTTTAATAGGTAATTAATAATACTATTACAATCAGTATTGTTTACATTATTATTATTTGAATCAATAAATATATTTTATTTTAAATTATTTCTTTAATTATTACTCAGCAAATCTTGAATTAATATTTATTTGTACGGAATCTATAATACATCATATATATATATATATATATATATATATATATATATATATATATATATTACTTTTGATTATAATTATTTATATTTAGTTTCACATTTTTTATAATTTCATATCATCAATTCACTTTAAATATTAGTCTAAGTTTATGTTTTTGTCAACAAATTTTAACATTAATTTTATTTTTGTATTTATTTTGTACAGGATTTATAATGTAAAATATACATTTTATGTATTTTATATGTTGTTATTATATCTAACACAATATTAAACTTATTTAGAAAACAAATATATACTAAGGTACTATAATATTATTATTTATAAAACATTAATTATTCGATCTATAGTTTTTATTCTTAATAATAATAAATTCTAAAACTTATATTTTAGTTTGCTAAAAGTATAAATAATTATTAAATTTATTGTATTATAACCTCTCTTTTATTTATATTTTAATTTGTTAAAACTATACATAATTTATATTTTAAAATTATAAACAAATGGTTAACTTACCAAAAGAATAAATGATGACTTTATCGTATAAATGAATAATGAAAGTTAAAATTTATTAATGGGTTGCATTACCAGTTATATAAGTTTTGTGTATTGCTTTAGTTCTATACAATTTATTTTTAGTTAATTTGTTATAAAAATAATATAATTAATTATTTAAGTTCTGCATTATCAAATTCTTTATTTAAATATTATATACATGATTATAACACTTAAATATAATTATTTAAATAAATAATTATTTAAATATAATATTAATTATGTTTGAGGAATTCAATATAGAAAAATTATAAAACTAATAGAACCAAATCATATCATACAATAACAGCAGCTAATGTAAAAAGATTTTATTATTTATACTAATACTAAATTTAGTAATTAATTGTGCTCACATGTAAAACATAGGATTGATTTATAGAGTCAATTTGATTTATACAATCAATCATGATTATTTTTAAATCTTTTCATTAACTGACTAACTAATTTTATTAATTGTTTTTAATTTTTAATTATGAGTGAATTCTTTTTATTTCCTAAATCTTTAAAATTTATACATTTATAATTAATAATTGTATGATTAATTTCTATTTTTTTTTATCAATTAGTTTATTTTATTAATAATTTTAAATTTCTTTAATTATAAACGAAGTTTTAATAGATAGTTAAAATACTATTATAATTATTATTGTTTTTGTTATTATTATTTGAATCAATAAATATATTTTATTTTAAATTATTTCTTTAATTATTACTCAACAAATCTTGAATCAATACATCATATATATATATATATATATATATATATATATTACTTTTGATTATAATAATTTATATTTAGCTTCACATTTTTTATAATTTCATATCATCAATTCACTTTAAATATTAGTTTAAGTTTATGTTTTTGTCAACAAATTTTAACATCAATTTTATTTTTGTATTTATTTTGTACAAAATTTATAATGCAAAATATACCTACATTTTATACGTTGTTATTACATCTAACACATTATTAAAGTTATTGAATTTAGAAAACAAATATATACCAAAGAACTATAATATTATTATTTATAACATTAATTATTTGATCTATAGTTTTTGTTCTTAATAATAATAAATTCTAAAACTTATATTTTAGTTTGCTAAAAATATAAATAATTATTAAATTTATTGTATTGTAACCTCTCTTTTATTTATATTTTAATCAGTTAAAATTATGCATAACTATTAAATCAATTATATTATAACAAAGCCAAATATTGTTATTTTAAATATATTGTTAGTGTAAAATATACTATAACCCTAAACATTCTTTTGTAATACTAAGATATTAAATTTGTTTTCTTAGAAACAACAATTTTTTTTTTGTCCTTTCTGATAAGTTATAATATTAAAATGTGAATTTAATTGAGATCAATGTCTAATCTCTCAGAAAATGTGAAATATAAAACTTATATAAGTATTGCAGAAATCATAATTCGTTATTAATAAAATATGCATAATTTATCAAGACAAGCAATGTGTTTTAATGTCCATTAGTTGTGCCATCCTTTATATAAATATTGGAAAAGGACTTGGTGTTACTGATTTTCGTATTTTTGTTACTATTTTGACCCTACATATTAATTTTAAGCATTATCAAAATTTTATGAGGAGTATGTTTGAATTTATGATATAGTTGTAAATTGTGATAAACTTGATATCAAAATGAATTATGATAAAATTTTTATAATATTAATAATAAAAATTAATAATACTAATAATATAAGTTAATAATAGTGAAATATGGTAATAATATAAATAAGTCTATACTAATAATACACAAATTAAATAATAAATATTAATAATGATAATAATAAATATATTTTTTATCATAGATAATTTGATCTTTTTACAATTTTATCTATTAAGATAATTTTAAGTTATTCTCAAATTCGTTCTTAAAGTTAAAAAAACATTAGGAACCATTAATTTTTATCTATTAAAATTTTATTTTATAATTCTTTTATAATTTTTATTTGTTATAATAGTTATATTTTTTGTTATGATAATTATAAGATTATTATACTCAACATATGGTAACTATTATATTTCAAAAACATTTAATTTTTAATTGCAATAAATATTTATTTCAATTATTCATTTATCCAAACATTGCCTAAAACAATTTTTTAAATTCATAATCATGCATATTATTATAATAATCTACATGCAAAAATATATTAATATATATTACAATATAATACCATAAGATATATATTTTTTTTCTTATAAGCAATTGTATTAATATATTTTTATCTTTTATAATTTTATTTTATCTATCATTATTTATTAAATATTAAAAATAATTAATTACTATAATACTTTAATATTTTATTATGTTTAACTTTTATTCTTTATATATATATATATATATATATATATATATATATATATATTAAATAGTTTAACTTTTGTGTTATTAGATTATCTACTACTTACATTTATTTATATTGTCTGATATTTTTATTTTTAAAAATATTTTTTGTTTTAAAAATATTTTTTGTTTTCTTCTCAATTTCTATATTTCTTTTAATATATATATTTACAAGCTAAATGAATACAGTAACATATAAATTTTTTACCAAAAATTTACAAATAAAAAAAACTAAAACATTTCATTTAATGTAATATTTAACTAAAAAGTTTAATTCAAAATATTAATCATATATGTCAATTTTAAATTTAAACAAAGTTATATTTAAATGTTATTTTTTAATCTTAATCATTCAAAATAAATAATAATATTACACTTATATTATTTTCATTTAAAGGGGTAGTATAAAATAATATTATTTTTTAAAACTATTTTGTTACCAAAAATACCTATGATTAATTATTTAGATATTTATATATTATTTATTATTATTTTGCATGAGATCCATAATAAATAATATATCTATATTTTATTTTAATATATATATATATATATATATATATATATATATATATATATTTTATTTTTTTGTATTATAT
>Ga0214545_1003299_pt1 | contig 30865 bp, 22 predicted proteins | sample CNSS4metaG_FD_160064 | JGI IMG/M metagenome (GOLD analysis project Ga0214545, IMG submission 160064) | Root nodule microbial communities from cowpea collected in UCLA plant growth center, Los Angeles, California, USA - CNSS4 | ecosystem: Host-associated > Plants > Roots > Nodule | place: USA...
ATAATAGTGTATATATATAAAAAAATATATTTTATATATATATATATATTTTTTTATATATATATATATATATATATATATATATATATATATATATATATATATATAAAAATCTTTGTACAGATGTGATAAATGATTTAAAAAAAAATAGTATAATGTTTTATAAGTTATTTTATAATGATTTTTTTATTTTTTTTCTAATTTTTAGACTTCTTCTTCTTATTAATAATAATAATAATAATAATAATAATAATAATAATAATAATCAAAAAATATGTATACAACATTTATTATGTAGCGCATAGAATTGATATTCTAATATATAAAATCGAGTTTATGCATCACAAAATAGATTTTATATTTATATTTATGTTTTATTATATTCACATATATTTGTTTATAAATCTTTGTACAGATGTGATAAAAGATTTAAGAAAAAAATATAATGTTTTACAAGTTATTTTATAATAATTTTTTATTATTTTTTTCTCTAATTTTTAGACTTTTTATAAATATAATAATAATAATAATAATAATAAAATATGTATATAACATTTATTATGTTGCGCATAGAATTGATATTTTAATATATAAAATCGAGTTTATGCATCACAAAATAGATTTTATATTTATATTTATGTTTTATTATATTCACATATATTTGTTTATAAATCTTTGTACAAATGTGATAAAAGATTTAAGAAAAAAAAAGTATAATATTTTACAAGTTATTTTATAATGATTTTTTTTTATTTTTTTTTCTAATTTTTAGACTTCTTGAGTTTTTATTGTCAAAACAAATAACATCTAATTGTGAGTATGAGTCTTACTTACTTTAAGTGTACAAGTATATTCATTGTATTAATTTATCGATGTTGTACTCTCTATGTTCTATAATTCTTTAAACAAAAATAAGAAAACTAATAATACATGTCATATATCATAGATAACAGAAATTATAATATTAATCCCAAATTCTCAATATCTAAATTGTATCCAACCTAAAAAAAATTAAATGTCTCATAAAATTTCAGGATCCATACTAAATATATTAAGAACTAATTTTAATAATTGTTATAGACGAAGACATGTCCTCAGACCAATTCCAATACGGTCTCTAGCCCGAAATCCATTTGCAGAAAAAAAAAAATTGTTTCCACCCATAATTGAGATAGAATTGTCTCACATATATTTATAATTATACATAACTAAATTATTTAATTAAAATTATTTAAACAAATTGTTGATTTAAATATAATAACAATAATAAATATTTTAAAAATATTAAAAACTAAGAAAAAAATAAACAACGACCCCGTATTATTATTATTATTATTATTATTATTATTATTATTATTATTATTATTATTATTAGTATTATTATTATTATTATTAGTATTATTATTAGTATTAGTATTATTTATATATACATATGTTTCTATTTAAAAAAATTACATCAATTTTGTGTTTTATTTATTTTTGTATGAGACCATATTACATAATATATCTACATTTAAAAATTTTAACATCAATCTTATGTTGTATTTATTTGATACGGGACTATATTACACAGTATGCCTACATTTTACTCTAACAACAACGACCCTAACATATGCATTTCATCTTAATGTAATATACATATGTTTGTATCTGCATGTGTTTCTGTTACTATATTTAAAAGTGTTAACATCAATTTTATGTTATATTTATTTTGTACGAGGCAATATTATATAATAAGCCCACATCTTACTTTAGCAACAACCTTTGCAGTATTTCATTTTAATCTAATATACATGTGTTTATATCTACATGTTTTTCTATTTAAAAATTTTAACATCAACTTCATGTTGTATTTATTTTATACGGGACCATATTATACAATATGTTTGCATATTACTTTAACAATGACACATTGATACACATCTTATTTTAATACAGTATACATGTATTTATATCTACATGTGGTTTTATTAAAAAATTTTAACATCAATTTCATGTTGTATTATTTTATACGGGACAATATTATATAATATGTCTACATTTTATTTTAACAACAACGTCCTGTGAATACACATATTATTTTAATATAATATACATGTGTTTATATCTACATGTATTTCTATTTAAAATTTTAACATCAATTTCATGTTATGTATATTTTGTACGGGACCATATGACACAATATGCCTACATTTTACTTTAACAATAACTTGTGCATATGCATTTCATTTTAATGTAATGTACATGTGTTTCTATTTAAAAATGTTAACATCAATGTCATGTTATATTTATTTGTGTGGGACCATGTTACATAATATGATTACATTCTACCTTTAGCAACGATCCATGCATACTCATTTCATTTTAATATAATATACATGTGGTTGTACCTACATGTGTTTTTATTTAACAATTTTAACACCAATTTTATGTTGTGTTATGTTATACAGGACAATATTACACAGTAGGTCTACATTTTACTCTAACAACGACTCGTGGATACATATTTTATTTTAATATAATATACATGTGTTTATATCTTTCTGTTTTTCTATTTAATGACTCATACATACGTATTTCATGTTATATATATTTTTTGTACGGGGCCATATTACACCATATGTTTACATTTTACTTGAATAATGACTCATACATACGTATTTCAATCTAATATAACATTCAAGTGTTTATATGTACATGTGTTTCTATTTAAAAATTTGAACATCAATTTCATGTTGTATTTGATTTATACGGGACCATATTACATAATATGTCTACATTTTACTTTAAAGATGACTCATGAATATGCATTTTATTTTAGTATAATATACATGTTTTTATTTATATCTACATGTGTTTATATTTAAAATTTTTAACATCAAAATTTCATGTTGTATATATTTTATACGGGACTATATAACATCATATGCCTACATTTTACTCTAATAACGATACATGCATATGTATTGCGTTTTAATATAGCATACAAGTGTTTATATGTACACATGTTTCTATTCAAAATATTTAAATCAATTTTATATTTTATTTAATTTATACAGGACCATATTACATAATATACTTACATTTTATTATAACAATGACGTATACATATACATTTTAATTTAATTTAATAATAATATTATTGTTAATAACATTAATATTATTATTATAAATTATTACAATTTCTAAATGTAGATATATCTAAATAATAAAATTAATTATATGTAATTAAATCAATAATAATAATCATTTAAATAATTGATTTATATAATAACAACAAAATTTTTATTTTAAAAATTACATAACATAAAATGAAAAAACACGACCCGTGCGGATGCACGGGTCTCCTACTAGTTCCTTATAAAAATTCTGAATTCTGTTTCAGTTCTATTTGGAAACAGACAAAATGTTGCTGTATAAAACTGAGTTAATGCGTAGGTCGTGTTGCTTTAGATGAGGTAATTTTTGAATTACTTGTTTAATGGTGAGACTTTCGTCTATTATGGAGATTTCTTTTATCAAATTACTAGGTGTAGGGATGAAGAATTGAGGGCTACAAGATTATTATTAGAAATGATATTATTGAATAAAAATATTTAAAAAGTATAACGATACTATAATAATTAAAATTTTGATAATTTTTTCTTATAATCTGAATTGACATATTTGAAGTGAGTTTGAAATGAATTTAGATTTTCTGTTGAATTTTGTTGTGTTGTTTCTCTATTGTACCTTCATAATACACTGATTACCACTAATTTTGATGTTTTAAAATATATTAAAAAGATATTTAAAATACTAACACAGTATAATTTTAATACTCAACAAAGAACAGTACCGAAAAAATCAGTAAAAAATCTAGACTCGTTTGAAATATAGAAAAATAAAAAAATAAAAAAATAAAAAATTACTTAAAAAATGACAACTCAGATTCTTAAGAAAAAGTTATCAAAATTTAATTGTTATAGTAAAATTTTTCATTTAAAAAATATGATGCAGGGTAAAAGTATGAAACTCTTTAATATATATTACAATTTTAAAAAACAAATATGGCTTGTTTATTATACCTTTTACACTTAAATAGATTTTTAGTCTTGTAAAATGAATTTTAATTTTGGTTTCCATTGAAAAAATAATTCTTAGTCAACTAAAATTTTAAAGTTATTATTTTGTAACACTAATTTATTACTTATATGGTAAACGACAAGCCAAGCATCATATTCCTATAACCGTAAAATAAAAAGTAACTAAAAGGTTAATGACTACAAATTTTAGAAAATTAAAAAACTAAAGCAAATTCTATAGAAAAAAACCAAAGCTTATATAATTCATAGGTACTAAAAATAACTATTTCAAATATTACGAAGATGAAAAAAAAATATAAGAATTAAAAAAAGTCATGTTCCAGAAATTAAAAATATATTTAAATTTTTAATAAAGATCAATGGTTGAATACTATATTGTTTCATAAACTGTATTTTTTTAATCAAACGAATTCACAAAATAATTTTTTATCATAAATATAATATATATATTTTAATTTTTGAAAATTATTTATTTACTGATATTTTATTTTAAAATATATTAAATTTAAAATTAAGCTAAATATATTTAAAAAAGGCTTAACTAATTTTTTTCTCTCCTAAATTTGTAGATTGTGTATATAACTGGTTATAGACTCATGCTTGTATTTTTGTTTTGTTTTTTAATTTGTATTAAAATAATTAATATAATTATTATCATATTTAAATAAACAATTTATTTTTATAATTATATTTAAGTGTTATAATTATGTTTGAGAAATAAATTAATGGATTGTTTTACTTACATTTATTGATTCAAATAATAATAATAATAACAAAAATAATAGTAATTATAATAGTATTATTAATTAATAAATAAAGAAAATATTTAAGTACAATATAAATATTTATTAAAATAATAATATTATTAATAATAAAAAATTAATAATTAAATAAATAAGTTAAATAATTAATAAAATCAATTAATTGATAAAAAAATTGAAAACTTATGAAATAAAAAATAATCCATTCATAGTTAGAAATCTTAAAAATTTTAAAACAATTAATAGAATTAATTGATCAATAAATAAAAAAATAAGAAACAAATCATATAATTATTGGTTGTAAATCCAAATGTTTTAATCTTTTAAAAATATTACCAATTATATTCAAAATAAAACAATTGTTACTTTAAAAGAGAAATAACAAAAAGGATAAAAGAATCAAAAATATTTCTTTAGAATAATAACCTTAAAAGTGAATGTCATAGATAATATAAAATGTAAAAAAATATAATTTGACCAAAACTATAATGATGGGTAATTAAAAGAATTAATGCATAGTTCTAGACAAATGTGGGTACCAATTATTAAAGGTTCTAAAGCAAATAATTACTACATAAATTTTGATCTTCATTGATGATATATTAACTAACAATTAAACCATACATTTATCAATTATTATATTATTATATGATAATATATGTGTTAGACTATTTTGAATTTTAAAATTGTAAAAGTAAAATAAAGTAGAATGTAAAATAAATAATATATATATATATATATATATATATAACATTTGAAAATAGTTTAGATGTGAGTTAAAAGTCTTATATATTATATAAAGTCTTATATTATATAGAAACACAATATAACTATAACTAAAATATAAAAAAATAATTTTATATATATATATATATATATATATATATATATATATATATATATAATATAAAAAAACAAAATAAATATAAAAAAAACAAAAAAAAAAAAATATATATATATATATATATATATATATATATATATATATATATATATATATATTGCACCGATGCAGAGACCATTATTTGACAGAGAAAACTATAGATATTTAATTGCCTCTAAGCAAAATTAATTTCGTTCCTTGAAAACGTTTTAGCCCAAGTATGCAATATATCCTTTACGTCATATTGACAAATTTAATCATATAATCATAATATAAACTGATTCATTAAACAATTTTAATTATAAATAATCTCATAAACCCTAATCCATACACGTGCTTCTTCTCCAACGATACACGGAGGAAGAAAGTGAAAAAAAAAAAAAACAAATCATAGATAAAAATACGTGGTGCAATAATTTCGCGTTTTCTTTTCTTCACGATCCTTGTTTTTGTCGACTTTTTTTAAGCACTGTTTCACCAAACTATTTCAAACACGCGATCTGGAGACAGTATTATTTTCTAAGGTTAGGTATTTGTTAACTATTTGTCACTTGCAATCTTAAAAGTTCTTGTAAGAAAATATACAAGTACCATCATTTGGTTGAAAAAACACTTACATAAAACTTGTTTGCATGTCTCTGGGTGCATCTCTTTGTTCTACTTAATTTCAAATTATTTATATTTGAATCTAATTTGTGTCGGTGATTTGAAAAAAAAAAGGATAATAAATTATCCTTTTTACTTTAATTAATTGTTTATAACAATAATATAACACACACGTGATTCATTTATCTTAATATTTATTTTATTATGTCGTAGTATTTTTTTAATTAAATAAATTATTTAGAAACTCTAAATAGGATAATCAATATTCTTCTTTACTTTCAATGTGTTTATTTTATTACTTAGAGACATTGTTATAATTATTATTATCTACTACTTTTTTTCTATTGTTACTGTTAGAAGTGTGGGACTTCCAACCGTTACTGTTGTTATTATTCTTGATATCAATGTCGTTACCACAGCTTCATATAATTATTGTCCTAGCCATTACATCATCTATCATTATTTTCGTCATTTTGTCAATATTTTTTTATTGTTATTATCTCTTTTAATTTGTGTTAATTTTACCATTTCATCTTCATTATATGAACTACCACTAAACTATTGTCATTATCGTAATCACAAACAATTTTGTTATAATTATTGTCTGTACTATCATTATTTTTTTTTTTTTTTTTTTACCTATTTCATTGTCAACATTATCATATCATTTTTTTATGGTTATTCTTATTTGTACCTTTGTCATCATTGTACTTGTAAATATTACAATATCTCTCTCAATAATGAGTCTCTTCTATATTGATGCATTTTCTTCAAGTGAAAACATATACTTTTACCTTTATTCATATTTATTGTTTTTAATATAGTCTTATAAGACAAATTAGCAACTATAATACCATTAATGATATTTTTGAAGATGATTCATTTTAGAGATATTACATGAATGTAATTTGAGATCAACCCACACAAGGAATTATATCACTTTCAATCTAACACTTTAAAACAATAAATTTATAATTTTCTTTTATATGATAATCGACATTCTCATTTTTATCCAATGTTAGATTTAAACTCACACTTGAATGTTTAGCAAACTTCAAATTTAATTTGAGAATCTCCTTATGTATATAATAACAATCAATGGTATTATGGATTGAATGTGCTTTGGAACCAATAATATCCCTTCCTTTAAACTTAAAATGAACAAAGCTCAATTTAATGTTATTTTTCAAAAATACCATTATCTTTAAATTTAATAATCAAATATACATTTCATTATATAAAAAATATAAATAAATAAAACTACTAAGTTTAATTATTATTATTATTATTATTATAAAAGTAGTTATTTTTTTATAATTTAACCAAGATTAAATATAAAAGAGAACAAATTACTATAAGAAAATCTCTTCTCAACTGTAAATTTTAGTGACAAAAAATTATTAGTTACTATATTGATCAATTTAGATATTAATCTACAAACTAAAAATTGTTAATAACTAAAATACTTATAAATTAATCACCACAATGAATTGATCTTTAAATCTGTCACTAACATTAACTATAAAGATTTTAGCAACCAAAAAATTAGTTTCTAAATTTATATATAAATTGGTTATTAATAAAATAAATTTAAAAATATTTTTTTTAATTAAAATCTTAATAACTAATATTATTGACCAATTCTGAATGACAAATTTAAAAACTAATTTAGAAACTATTTTAGTTAAAAAAATATTTTTTAATTAATAAATAAGTCACTATTTTTATCTAATAATAAATTTTCTAATAGTTAAATTAGGAATCTTTCAGGCAAACGTACAATCCGCCGGATTAATACGTTCAGAGAAGAAAAAAAAATTGTGCACCAACATTAGCGACGAATGTAAAGACGATATAAATGCAGCATTACGCAATTAGGGCGTGTTTGGTTGGAAATCGAAGAATGAGACAGCATTAAACCGCGAGATTTTGACTAGTGTTGGGGTAAGTAACCTTTTACATGAGATGACGGTGGTGACGCCCACACTCACTTCTTCAGAAAGCGACTTTCATCTAACCACCATGGACAAATCAATGAACCGCGGACCAAAAATTGATGCAGAATTTCTTAACATACCATACCATACCATGTGGATATTTTATTTTGAGTGAGATTTCTTAATCTGTCACTACTGTTGTGGCCAAGACAAGAGAAAGCCATGGTTCACGCTGCGCTCAAGTTTCTGCCATACCCCCAAATGGCTAAAGCCACTTGTCCACATTTCATTACACCACCGACACATTCAAAAACCGTCGGTGCTTCATTAAATTACTATCATAGCCTCCTCAACCACGCACCATGGTTGTTCATTTCTTGCAACCTTGTCCACATGCCATTAATTGGACGCAGTAAATCACAAATGTACTTGCGTTTCAAATATGGACTCTGCCACTCTGTCCCACATTCTTCTTCTTGCTCTTTTCAATGGGGGAAGAGAAGATCGAAATAGTGCTGTTGTTTGAGGTAAAAAAGTGTATTCTTTTTTGGTAAATGAATCTTCTTTTAAGGTGCGAATTAAATTACCGAACAGCGCGGCAACCAGTGAAGCAAATAAATAGAGAAAAGACACTGGTAAACCTTAAAACCCAGATCCAACAATTTTATCATTTGATTCAGGATGATGCATCGTACAATAATACAATTATACAGGGATCAGGAACTCCATTTATTTATGGAACGAATCTGAATGCTGACTGATACAAATTAAAAGCCAGAGTCTTGCGGCATTTGGCTAGAATGGAAGTTTGGTATGTTGCTTTGATAATTTAAGATTTTAATTTATAAAAGAAAATGCGAAAAATTGTAAGTATAATGTAGCTAATAATAATAATAATAATAGGTAATTATTGACTAATTCAATTTTTCTTGCCCTCTTCTCCACCCTCTTCCAAGTAGGTCTTCTTTCTTCTGTCAGCTCCAGCAATGACACAAATGAGGCAAAAACACGTGGCGTAAATGGCGTGAATCTTCCAATTGGTCTTGGGCGGTTGCTTCAGCACCACCCTGTGAAACACCGTCATGTAGTAGTGCAACCCGACGGAGAAGCCCACGAAGGTTTGGGCCAGGCCCAGAAACTTGGAGCCCAGCCCAGACTCAGTGGAGAAGACCAAAACAAGATACATTACGAGGAGCAAAAGGTAGAGGACGTAAGCGAGAGTTTGGAGAACCTGCAGGCAGAGATACGTGGAGCGCGAAGTAGAGAAGAAAAACCTGAGAGGTTCAACGCCGGTGATGAATGAAGAGAGACAGAGAATGGAGAAGTAGATAGCGAGATAGGCTTGGATGAAGATCAAGAGTTTTTGCAGTGAGAAATAGGCTTTGATTTTGTTGAAGAGGAGCGAGGCCAATAGCAAAGGTATCAAAGCGAACGCGCAAGAGAGTAAAGTGGCAATGGTGGGTGCGTACTTGTTTCCGACGTAGGGTTTGAATCCTTTCGTCATCTCTTTGTTGGCTTTCGTGATGTAAGCTTTGGAGGTTGTGGAGATTCGTTCCAGGTCAGGGATCAGTGTTTGTTGGAATTTCTTGGGTAGATCTCTGAACTCCGAAACCAAATCATCGTCGAACTCGTCTTCCAGCACCCAACTCGGTTGCGATTGTTTCTTCTTACCGCCACCGCTCTTCTTGTCGGATTCCGCCTCATCCAGCTTCGTCTTTTTACTCGCTTCCTTGTCCTTTGTGGCGGTGGCTTTTGTGGTTTTGTTCTTGCCGCCACCCCCACTCGTTTTCGCGAGATCCAATGAGGACGGTTTCTTGGTGGAAGTCGAATTCAGCTTCTTGGACTTTAATGCGGTGGAATTGAGTTTCTTCACGACAACCTCTGTGTCGGTGATGAGTTCGGTTTTGGTTTTGGGTTTTGGTTTGGCTAACTTGGTTTGGTTTTTGAAGGAATTGGGGTAACTGGATTTGACGGTTTTGGTCTGGTTTTTGGAGGAGTTAAGGTTGCTGAATTTGACGGCTTTGGTTTGGTTTTTGGAGGAATTAGAGGGCTTGATCAAGGAGGTTGTTTTGTTTTTGGTGGATTTCTTTTTGAGGGGTTGTTCGAACTCTTCGTTTTCTTCCTCCAACTCAAACATTCTCCTGGCGGTGCCACTGGACAAGGCTCTGCTTTGAGGATGAGATTCTGAGGAAACAGTGAAAAAGCAAAGAGAAACAAAAAGGAAGAAAAGAAGAGAGAGGAGGAACAGGTTTCTGCAACGAAGGTACAAGAGTGGAGCCATTGGGATCTAAAGGGTTGTGAAGAAAACGAAGAAGAAGGTATATAATAAAGCAATAAATAGATATAACGGTGACTGGGTCTAGACCTAACCCACAAAGTTATGAATCAATCTGGGAAATAGAGGGAGTGAAATGGTTTTATAGTTTGTACCAAAACAATTACACTCCTCCTTCTTCTTCTTCTTCTTCTCCTTCTACACTATAGTGTTATGGGGCCATGTGAGAGAGAAGCTAGTAACTGAAGTGAGATTGAAAATATTTATTGCGTGAGTGGGAAGGTGCGCATGGAGACAGACAGTGTGGACTTCCTTCACGACGCGGTTTCAACTTTCGACTATTAATGATAATGATAATTATAATGATAAGGATACCATGTAATAAATTCTTATTATAGCATAATTCTCTTATGTCTTAAGAAATTGCTAAAAAAAATCTGGCATTAGATTTGTTTACCCTTTGTTTTCTCCATTGACCAATTATGCATGCATATGGGAATTCGGTGAAAATCAATTTTATATTACAACAAATAGGAATAACCAATTGCTAATGTTTGGACTGAGTGAGTGAGTGAGTTTATGTACTATGACTTTCTTAGGTCAATAATAATTTGAAGGAGTTAGAGACAAAGTTTTAAAGTGTAACGGAATGTGTTCGTCTGGCCCAGAATGTTGCTTTAGAGTAAGAATTAGTTGTCATGAATTATATTTTACATTTTCCATGTTTTCACATTCATGCACCCATCTCAATGGATTTCTAATACAAACAATTATTATTTGTTTTACCCAATTTACACTAATTAATACCAATTTAAATGCATTAACAAGGAAGCATTTATTTTTCTGTGCATTTTTCAATTAATTAAACGAAAACGTAATAAATATAACTTAATGAAATAACTACTATCACAAGTGGAACTTAACGTACCAAAAATAATTACATTTAAGCGTATTGCGATTTTTTTATTTATTTTCTAACCGTTCTGTTTATCAGTAAAATGGTACTTAATTTGCGGTAGCCAGATCTGGAAAGTTTATTCAAAAAAAAAAACAGCTGATAAATTAGTTGAATGTTAAAAAATAAAAAAAGCCATGTGAATATGAAATTCATATAGTTTTTATTTTACATACATACTTAAAAAACTTTTAAGACAGTTAGAGTTTTCTGATTATTTTTCTTATATTAAAAGAAAAAAAAAAACAAGTAGACTAAATAAACACTGTAGCAGTAATTAATGGTATTATGTCGAACATTATTAAGTAGGTGGATAATTAACCAACACACTATTGACATGTGAAATTTAATAGTAACAGATGGGTGGATCGCGGATCTCGATAATGCTAATTACATTACACTTTGCCTAATTAATTCACATTCACAAAACGCTACGACTTTGACCACACTACACATAAAAAAAAATTAGGCAACAATTCACTCCCACTATTATCACTCTAATATAATTCCACTATCATTTTAACTATCTTTTAAATTGATAATTATTTGAATTATTCAATTTTTTAATAAGATATCATTTACAAAACCCGCCTGGTCTGTAAACACTAACCCTGAAAAAAATGAATATTCAAAATGTTAGAAATAATAATAATAAAAAAAAAGTTCTTTCAATTACAATATGGTCCCACAAGAAAAGACACAAGCTGACCAAAGGTTGAAATTGTTGACTTTTTTGTTCCAGAAATTCTGCTTTCATGAATCTAACACCATGCTGGTAAGTCTGATTCATACTTTTTGTCATGTTTGAAAATTTAATTTGAACACCACCTACACTTATATAATATTCAATCCTCTAATTTTTAAAATGTACATTAGTTCGAAAACCATTACGCACCTTTCTCATACATTTTCAATAAATGACATTTATTTGTTTATATTTTTAATAGTATGACCTCACTTTTTATTTTGATTTTTTTTTTAAATTTTTTTTGATAAATTAGTGAAGTTTGTCCTTGTTATGGTGTGCAGGTTCTAGATATGAAATGTCGGTGCCAAATACAACCTTACCACCCTGTGTTCTGGTTGTTTGGCCCCATTTTTCACCCTTTTTCTTCTAATTATTGAATCTAAAAAAACCAGTGTCCTCCATTGTTAGAACAAATTATTGTGAAAGAGGACATCAAAAGCAAAGACAAAAAACAAGAAGCTTAATTCCAGCCAACAACGTTTTGAGTTTGAATTGATAAATTAAAATTTATGATCCAGAAGCATAAGTGTTCGGTTGTTATTTGTTAATTTATGAGATGAGAAGGACCCACATGATATAAACTGAACTATGGGGTCAAGTGTTGCGTAGTGTTGGTGAATCAACTTGTATTTTCGAGCCACTCACAGTCAACGTTTTCCTCTTCTGTTCAAATTCAATTATTTGCTGATGGGGAGTTGGGAGGGATAATAATTTAAGATCTGTTAAGGGCTTACATTTAATTAATTATTTTTGGCGATAAACAGTTTATACTTATACGGTAATTGAAAACAATAACAATAACAAAGTTGGTGATTAAAAAAAAATCATCAAATCGTCAAGAAATATTTTATACTTTTACGTACACTACAAATATAAAAGTACAAAACATTTGTTTTCTATTGATTGTTTTTAAACAGAAGATATGAAATTTATCATTAAAGATACTCTTAGTTCGTAGAGTTTTCTATATGGATTTAGCTAACTTTTTTTAAAAGCAAATAGCACTAAAATACGGAACGCGTATTAAAAAAGTCAAACATTTGAGATTCCGTTTTCGGAACATTTGATTGTTCTCAAATTAATCTGTGAATATGGTACGGAGAACGGAGTCAAACAAAGATTTTGACTTCAATAGTTTTGTCCCTATCAATTCTTCCACCGGATAGTGGGTGAAGATTTTAACAAAATCAAAACTTAGAATAAGATATGTGAAGTAAACTAAATATATTTTGTTCACATAATCCAATTAGATTGTCATAGCTTTAAAATTTAACCTTTTATAACCAAAAAAAAAAAAAAATCTTTTTGAGCAAAACATGTAACAGAGTAAGAGAAGTGAAAAGAGAAAAAAATAAAGTTTCAGAAGGATGGAATGGCACGAAAGCAACATCAATAACGTTTGTCTTGTAATCATACTTAACTTGTATGATCAAATTGAAACTTCACTCAAAGATTAAAGGTAAGATTTCCCCCAAATGACATTAATGAATTTTATCTTGAACATGAAATCTTGATTATTCTTTTTTTTTTCATGATTTGAACTCTGAAAAGTAATTAATGAACTGATCCAGTTTAATGAATAACCAACCGTGACAAGGGACATATTTGAAATTAAGTTAAAATTTACATTTTTGAAATTTAAAGTAAAAAATTTACATTGGGGTGAGAGAGGCTCGAACTCTCGACCTCAGGATAACTCAGAAGCTATGAGACCTACGCGCTAGCCAACTGCGCCACCACCCCATGCTTGGTTGCTTCTGTAGTAAAAGTGTGATGTTATAAATATTAGGGCTACAATATGTTTGGGCTAAAATAGGTCCATTGTTTGCTGAGTGGCCGAAATAGGTCCATATGTTTTGGGCCTTTTGGTCCATACGAATGCATTCTGCCATTTTATATTTATTAGATATTGAGTATGATGAAATGCAATTCTCATTTTATATTTGGGTTAAATATGTTTTTAGTCCTTAACTTTTAATGAATTTTGGAATTAGTCTATTTTGAAACTTTAGACTAATTTAGTCCTTCATCTTTCGAAATACGTAGATTTAGTCATTTTAATAAAATTTTGTTAGGTTTATTTGATGTTTCATACGCATTTCAGGATTGTATTTGAGTGTTATGAAACAAGTTTGAAATGTCAAACAAAATTAACAAAATTTGATTAAAAGGATTAAATCCACGTATTTCGAAATATGAGGACTAAATTGGTCCAAAGTTTCGAAATGGACTAATTCCAAAATTCACTGAAAGTTAAGGACCAAAAATATATTTAACCCTTTATATTTTATCGTTATTTACTTTTAAAAGAAGCATCTGTAAATTTAAAAAATAAATATATGTAAAGTACTATTAACTTAATTTGTTTTTATTTTATGCAAATACAGTGTTTATATTTTTTTAATTCGATAAATAAGAACATGCAAATGAGCCGGGTTTTAAAATATATTTTCCACGGAAGAAATAGCCTCTTAAAATATCATTCTAATAAAAAAACATTTAAAAACATAAATTTATTTTATTTTTTATTTTTATAATAATAGAATATGAGATTTTAAACCATGATTTCAATTTAAAAAAAATCGGTAATAATTAAAAAAATCTGTAAAGAAACTGAATTTTTTTATGACAAAAAATTAATCTCTGTAGTATAATTTGAATGGCACGAAACAGCATTATTTGAAGGGCTAGGGTTGGTGAAAGTATGGATAGTGGCAGACAGAGTAGAGTTCGTGAAAACCACATCTGACCCACTTTATCACACACAATATAACGTCAACACTCTAACTAAGGACTCTCCTTCCCTTCAAAATTAACCTTTTCAAAGTATAATTAAAATACCATTAAGGGGAATTACTATTTTTATATCATGTTTTTAGTTCAACCAGCTGAAGCTAATTATCTTTTATAAATCATATCTCCACTAATAATTTTCCATTTAAAGTCCTATCGGACATAAATAAACTTAACAAAATTTCAATCGTCCACAATTACTACCGCTTTGATTCGCTAATCATAATACTAATCATTGGTGTGATGTGTGAATAATCTGTGCCATGTATACGCAACGACATCTTATAGACCATTTATAAAGATGTGAATTTTCTAATTTAATTATTTGAGTCTTAAATATTACACAAATTTAAACACTTTATAGAAAAATTCACACTAATGTGAATATTCAATTTAGTTTGATTAATGAATCCTACAATTAAGATAAAATTTGAAATATTTTCTTTATTAACACATCTTTTATTTACTATATGGAAATTTTAAACAATAGTTATCCTACATAATGTATTTTAATATTAAAAAAATATTTAACAGCGAAGTCTACTAGTGTATAAAAAATATTTAACATGTATTTTTATATTAAATTTGTACATGAAATCTAACTACAGTGAAGTCTCTGTCATTTATTTTCAATAATTTAGAATTATTTTCTAAACAAAAAATAATATTTTTATTATTTTAATTTTTTTTTGCCTTGATCAGTAAATAATCATAATTGCCAATATTCTAACAAATATCTTTCTATTGAGGATGTCTCCACTTATCACTTTATTACTTTGTAATTTGGTACACTTGTAAATATTGTAACAGATATCTTCTTATCCCTAGATTACCTATAAAAGTGTATACATGAAAATGCACAACTCCAACATTGAGTGTGGTGACATAAAACGAACAAAAAGAAAAAGATATGATTTGAATAATGCTAGGAAAGACTAAGAAGGAACAACAGTAACACAGGGAAGTTTAATTTAGTTTGAAACTTAAGGAGAGGGATGAACAATGGGACAAAATACAAGCATACACACGCACACAAAACGAAGCAATTTAGGTGACAAAAATAATTCTACTGTAAAAGTTGATGAGAAGTATTTCGATGGTTGTGTTGTGTAAGTGCATATTTAAACGTTGACTATTGAGTAAAAGTGTGGAATTTGAGGAGTGAAAACCCGCGGCTACAGCTGGTTCTGGGGCCATCTTTCTTTAACTTGCATCCATGAACAGGGCACTCGTCAAGGAATGTTCTAAAAATGAAAATCCACGAAGCATCAATTCGATCCACCAAATAAAACTTTAGAGGCTGGATTGGACATATGCTGAAAGGAAGATAAATACTAAAGCAGCACAAAATAATGTGTTTATTTATACATGCATTATGAAGAAAAAGAAAATATTATGATCATTATAAATAGAGGAATGGCATAGGTGTGTGTATATATATTATATAGTGCATAACAGCACGATTGATTTCGCGCATATTCCATAATCGTAGGGGGTGGAAAAGGGTTGATTAATTAATTCTAGTTTAATGTTTGGAATCACGAGTGAGGAAATCTAAAACCTAGATTTGTGGGACAAGACATTATGTTTAATGTAATTTAAAGGATACGGTGTGGTTTGTCTTTTTCCGGCATAAGGTACTTGAATCGATGCTTTTCCCTGTGAAGGAATGGTTTCGAGCAAAGAGGGGGAAACAGTGCAGCCTTATTCGCGACGATGCTTAAAGCTGTTCATCTTTTTGAGCTTAGGCTCAAAATTGTAGGACACTGCATGTTTTCCGATAACTACTGTTACTATCATTCATGTAAAAACTTTGTTAATAAGTGTTATATGTTTTGAAATGTTTGAGACACGGTGCAATTTTTGAATTTGATTGGTATAAATTTATAGAGGGAAAAAGAAAAAGAAAAGAGAGAACTTTTTGCAGCTTGGGTGTGTGTGTATGAGCCTTAGAAAATGATGAAAAAAAAGCATGATTGCTAAAGAGGAAGTGAAAGGTTTGTTCATTGGCATGGGCCCTAAGATGAAAAAATGTCAAAGGTCACTTGGCATCAAATCTAACACAAGGCCTGCCCCTAACAAATCTCTCAAAATCCGATGCCTAATCATTTGAGTTTTATTTAAATTTTTCATAAAGTCTTCCAAGTTTATTAGTGTAAAAAAGTGCACCCTTTTCTTTTCTCAAAGGTTTTTCATGATTCATGTGCCTCACTTTACAACAAGGGATTCAAATTTGTTTTTTGAATGTCATCCATGTTCACATATATCTATGTATCTCCCTCTCATGTCTCATCATTCAATTTTTAAACCCAAAGCTGAAATGAAAAAAGATCATGATATATCAATCAAAGAAATAAAAAAGATTACAAACTTTTCATGCAAAGGCACAACACAAATCACTTTAACTTCAAAGATTACAAGGGAGTCTCAAGCACAAGACTTTCTCATAATTTTTTCTTCAGAAATCTTCATAATTGAACATTAATATGAGTGGCTATATTTTGCTTCTTTTGTCACAATGATGTCAGACATAAAGATGAAATTTTCTCAGATATTGCTTATCACCTCTCTTTCAAACCTAACTCGTTTTATCGATTTAAATGCACTGTCAAGAGAGTGGGGTAGACCATCGCATAATATACTTAGTTCGGAGAAGATTACTTTAAAGCTTATCTTTAAAGTGTGTATTTAAATGAACTCATAAAATTTTGACATGTCAATATCAAAATGTGCTTTGGATTAAATTAAAGATACATATATTTATACCTGTTCGCTTGTATTTTATTCTCTGTTGGTTGGTTGTTCGCAGATATTTTTTTTATATAAATTTAACAAAATTATAAGCATCCCATAAAAGTTTTAACAAAAATATTTATTCAAATCAACCCAAAGTCGTGTATTAGGTAAAATTAAGTGAGATTTAAGCCCTTCTAGCACATAGAATGGACGTACCTGCATCAATGTTAATTACTGCCACCAAGCTTTTTCCTTTACGTGTGAATGAACATAATGAATTATTTCTAAATACAGAAGTGAATCATTTCCATGTTTGATATATAATTTGAAACTTCACATGTTTTCTGTCTTGGCTAGGCGATATGGACCATATGATTGTTGTTGTTGTGAAGAAGAAGAAAAAAAAAAGTTGATTTTTCCACGGACTGAATAAGGAAATTTGCATTAAAAAAATAGATGATGGTGATTTTTTGGAGGTCAATTATTTGAAGTAAAGAGATTAATTAAGGTGATACTTAAGAAGTCCAACCAACTAATAATAAACCATGGCATGAAAGTCTGATTCCATTGAGTGGTTTCTTACTTTCTTTCTTTCTACCTACAACAAGTACTTTTAAATTTATAGAGGTTCCTTGCAGATCCCACATGCATTAAATCCATCGAGATAAAAAGTCTTATTCATGAGTGTAATAGAACATGCACGCGTACCACTTTTTTCCTTTCTCTTTCCTTCTTCACACTAATAAGCGTATGGTGCGAAATCGAAAACAGACAAAAAGTGATGGAGAGCTAAATCAATGCTCGCTTTTTTCGTAATATCATTTTTCTTTCACCCAATAACCTTTTTTTTAAATTTATTTTAATATATTCATAATTTGTTCACCTGCCCACATCTTTCGCACATCATGCCTACATATTCTATACCTAGTATAACTAATTATACGCATAAAATATTCCTCAAATTCAATCAACATTATATTAAACTCATCATTCAAATAAACTTTCTTCTTCCGTGAATCCACACCGTCATTTTTCTAAATTCAGATCAAGGAATAAAACATTTTATTTAAAATCATGTTTTTTTTAGTTTTAAGTAACAGTTTTTGAAGTCACCCACTGATACTTGCCAAATTTAGGCCACTCCACTGTTCGCGTTACCATCAACGCAATAGTTTAAGAATCAAGAAATATTAAATATTTATTAAAAATGACAGATGATAGTGATAACATAAATGTTCTGATAAGGAAGATCATTTTTTTTTTACTTAGCCATCGTCCTAATCCAAATATAAATTACTTCCTTCAGTAATAATCACATGGCAGGTTTTTTATAATTTGTTTTCACCCTTTGATGTTATACTTTTAATAGAAAAAAAACAAAAGCCTGTGATTAATTATCAAACAGATTCTTTATCATGTGTTGAGAATTGAATGCAAAAAATTATTAATTGTAGCATTTAAAAATTAACATATGAACAGGGAATGATTTAAATTTTGTTTTGAAAAATAAAATATTAGTGAAGGTGTGAATGCATGGAGCTATAGCTGGAAACTGTGGAACACATTACATTCGATAATACATACACCTGTATGCCGGTTTAGTTTAGTTTATTTTGAAAGTTAATTTTGAACTTGTACTTTTTTGTTTTGATAAGGTGCTGAGAGAATGAGAAACTATTTTTTTATGTAAATGTCTAAAAAACACATGAACATGTCTTTGATTTTGATAAAACGAGATTGCGGCAACTTAGAATCCCCAAATCTTGCCACAAATTACTCCTAGAATCTAATGACCGTCAAATTAAAAAATTGGAAAAGAGAAAAAAAAAAGTGTAGAAGAACAGAAGAAGTGTGCAAGGAAGCAGACAAAATGGCAAACAAACATTAGAGGTAAAATCAGAATAGAAGGTGCGACAAAAACAGGAAAAGAGAGGATACATACAGTTTTGTCTGTGTAGTTCAATCTATGCTGCACATTGTACATTCTCTGAACGATAATTTCACACAAGTCAAAACCAAAATCCATATACAGTGACATGAACACAAACTGATACTGCAGTTTCTAGTTCACCAAATAGAGACACAAATTATGGAACAAACGTCCAAACGATCGAAACCTCTCCAGGATTCTTTCGTGTGTGTGTGTGTATATATATATATATATATATGGCTGTGTATATATGTAAATCAAAACCAGAATTGAGATTTTTTTTAGGATAACAAACAAAAAGAAAAAGTAGAGAAAGACAAGGTAGAACTACTTATTTACGCATAATTCTTCTAATGGAGCCAAAAATAGTGTTTAATTAATTTGATGGTCATGGTTAAGCTGAGGATACCAATTACCAATATTCTGTCTCTCATCACTCATGAATTAAAGCGTATGAAATTATATTTATGAATCTATCTCATGCCTTTTTTACTTTGTTCATATTCTTTTCCCATTTGATCGTTGGTTGGTTCCTGCTCTAATCAGAAGAACAATTAATCCACGATTCAACCATACCTTCGCTTCTTGCAGCCACAGCACATTCCGGTGCTCCCTTCTCTCCATGAAAATCCGAAACACTGCTTCTGTAGTTTAAGGTGGCAGTAGCAGTGCCAGTGCCTCCACTCAGAGACCTCAAAACCCCTCCATCATTGCTGCCGCCAATTCTTTGGGCCTGGGCCCAGTCTGCCGAAGAAGGACCACGCATGTTGTTGTTTATGCTTATGTTGTTGTTGACCCTCGACAATGCTCCATCTGATGAAGAAGTAACCAAGTTCATGTTTTGATGATGATGATGGTGATGATGATCACCAACGTGCGCATGGCTCAATCCCAGTTCTTCCAAGCCACCCATCTTGAGGTGCGAGTCCACGGCACCGGGCGTGATTTCCAAGGAGGGTTGTTGTCGTTGCTGCTGTTGTTGTGTTTTGGAACCAAGAAGAACAGAAGAGTCGTTGTTCCCGAGAATGGATTGGAGGCTGAGAATTGGGTTGTGCATGTTTAGGGAGTGGTGCTGGTAGTGAATGGGGGTTGAAGTGGAAGCGGAATTGTTGTTGGAAGGCAAGGTGTTCAACATGGGAGAAAAAGCGTTGTTGTGTGGGATAGAAGAGGGTTGAGCTTGGACTTTGTGTGCAAAGGGGCGGAGAAGATAAGACGGTGTTTGTGTTTGCGTTTGTGAAGGAGGTTGTTGTTGTTCTAAATGAGAGGAAGCGGATCTTAATAACGCGGAGGAAGATGCATTAGAAGAAGCAAAGAGATCCAACCTGGTTCTCGGGAAGTGCGAGGAAGTGAAAGGAGGGGCTGGGATGCCAGTAAATTCCTGAACCATGGCTCGGAAATTTGTGGTGTCCGTAGTGAGCACAGTAGTTGGTGCACGCCTAGAAGCTCTCGACCTCTTCTTCGGGTTTCGAACCACGTTGGTGTTGCTGTTGTTGGTACTGTTTTGTTCAAATCCTCCTCGTGGAGAAGCACTTTCCGGAGCGAGAGTGGTGGGAAAAGCAGAAACAGCAACGTTAACACCACCACCTCCTCCTCCTCCGCGTGGTTGACTTTGACCTGCTCCCAGTTGAGTTAACAGAAAGCCTTGGCTGCTGCTGTTGTTGTGCGTGGAGGGTGAAGAAGAGGTAGGCATCAAGCCAGCGAGATCGGGTTCGGATCTGGCAACCGTGTTCCACATCATGTCGAGGTTAAGGATTTGGCTGGCGTTGGGGTGTGACTGCGATCTTTGTGTTGGATCCAAGTAATTGGATAACGGGTCGAAGACGTGGGTTTGGAAGGGAGGAACATGGGTGGTTAACGTTGTTGGTTGCGGCGGAGGAACCGGGTTGTTGTTGAGGAAGGCAGAGATGGAGGATGATGAGGAAGGGTCGGCGCGTGAGTCGTAGTCTTCATCACCGGCGGTGCTGGAGGATTGCATACTGCCACTGTTGGGCGAATCCATGAGAGCCGAAAATGGAAATACGTAAGAGAGAGGCAGAGATATTTGTTGATCGGTTATTGGTTATTACTGGGTGTGTGGGAGAATGAGGTAGGGGTATGGGAGAGGATAGAATTAGCAACAGAGAGAAGGTGTTTGTGGTTATGTGGAAGGAAAAGATATATAGAGAGAGTGTACCAACAACACCCACGTCTTTGAGGCTCTGATCTGCAAAACCCGTACAAAGTTTGTGGGTGTGCTCTCTTCTTCTTCCCTTGCTTTTACTTAATTTGTCTTTCGGTGAAATGGAGGATACACGTAAACAAGGGTGTATTTAATAATAGTTGCAGTTTGCAGAGAGAGAGAGAGAGAGTTCTGAGTTTGGATAGCTTGAGAGTGAGAAAGAGAGAGAAAAAGAGAGAGAAGGAGAAGGAACTATCTTAGGGTTTCACAAGTGAAACAGAAAAGAGTGAGTGTTTTTGTGTGAAAAAGAGGGGCCGGGGGGAAGAAGAAAAGGATGGTTCTCTAGCCTTTTCTTTCTCTTAAAAAAACACCCTGCTTTGGCTTCTGCTTTCATCTGGAAAAAAAATATCAGAGTGGGGTAGACATGGTAGCTATCTAGGGTGATGCCACCCTCCAATGGTCAAAGTATGTGAGAGTTGTGGTTCTGATTTCCTACTCCCAAATCAAGAAAAAAAAAAAAAAAAAAAAAACAGATATATATGGAGTTCAGGGAGAGAAGATGTTATTAGTAGCTTAATTATATTACGGTACATTAAAATAACAATTCAGAAAATTTGTTTTTTACTTTAGACGTAAAAAAGTGAGGAAAATAAATAAAAATTAAGAAAAGTGAATCGGCATGTTTAGGTTTCCAATACGCATGTGTACATAATATCTTGATTTATGCACATGATTGTTTTGATACACTACTACTTCATATCCCTGGACTCATATTCATGGCAAAAAAAAAATGAATCAATTTACTTACTACACTAAATTATTTATATTATATATAATACAATATAGCAGCAAAAATAAAATATGCATAATAAAAAGAAAAAAAAAAGGTGAAGGAATCTTTCACAGTCTTGCTCTGCTAAAAGATGCAGAAGGAAAATCATGATATTTATCATGTAAGCCTATATATTCTGCTTTCAGATGATTGCTTTTCTGTAACATCTTTCTTGTGTTTGTCATTCTCCTGTGTGGTTGAATAGCTGAATCAGTTCAACAACATCCAAATTCGCTCCAACGATCCAAACTAAATAGCAACCGAGGTGTTGCCTTTTATCATTATTATAATTATTATTTGCAACTCCCACCCTCACCATTCAATAATAAATTTAATTTAATAATTTTCTAAATAATCAACTTGGTTTGAAGAATATGTAGCGGTCGTTGTCACTTGTACGTGTAATATTTATATGCCTTCTCCTTTTTGATACACCTATGGTCTGTATTTGCCCCCTAGCTATATATAAAAAAAATAAAAATAAATAATCATATATATAATATAATGAAATTCATACCAAACCAAACCATGTACACCCTTTCTCCCACGTCTTCTAGGTCTACACGTAATAGATGTACGCAAGATATATATAATTCACTGACCACAATTTTTTTAACCACTTTTGGCGCTAATGACTCATTTTCAAGTAGGGTTGGAACTTGGAACTTGGAACTTGGAACTTGGAAATTTGAAATGGAAACTCATTTTAGCTTTGGTATGTATTAATGGTATATGTAGTTGTTCTGATGGAAATTTTTTGCAAATTACAAAAGTTTGGAGTTGGAGAGAGAGTGAGAGAGAGGGTGTTGTGATTTCCCAACACATGTTACACCAATCCTTAAAAGTATAGGCTTTTACTATACTTTTAATTAAAAATGAAGTATTTTTTGGTCTTACAGGGACAAGCTTTTCAGAAGTCCTTTAACGTGAAGAAGATGGGCCCTCACGATATCGTTTTCTGAATTCAAAATTTTGTTTTTGATTAAAGATTTATTGTGGTTACATTTATTTGAAGTTCTTCTCTATTGAATGCCACAAACACGCATTTAAAGTAAATGAATATAGAAGATACTCTCACTGCGATTAGTGAAAGCGTGGTCAAAAATGAAGGAGGACCGAGACTGCACCCAGAGAAACAACGTGCTCACACTCCGCCACTGTTCTATTTATTTCTCTCATTTTTTATACATTTTTATTTTTATATCACTTTTTGTATGATAAATATTTTTCCTTGGTGCAAGATACACATTATTTGAAAGGGTTAACCGTAACGATTTAATAATTTTTGTTTTCATAATTTTTAATTTCATATGTAGAATACAAAATTAGGGATGACAATATGGGTCTGGTATGTCAAACAGACATGCAGGCCCGCGAAAAAAACGCAAGATGGACCAGGGTAGTGAATATGCAGGCACGTAGTAGTCCGGCTCATATAAGTCCATGACCCGCATAAAAAAAATCTTGCACTTGTGTATATTAGCTATTTTGCATTAACGTTTCAAATTTTTATATAATTGAAAAAAGTTAAGTATTATGTATTTTTTAATGTGCTCAAATTTAAAAAATACATTGTGTATGTCATAGTATGAATATAAATATGATGAAAATGTTGAATTATCAATTTATCATCTAACTTCCAAAAGTCTTTATTTAATTTTGTAAACTTCTTAAAGTTTCTCAATTTTTAAACATCGAAAGTTTTATCATATGAACTCAAAAATAAATTAAAAAAAAAACAAATCAGCCCACGTACCAAGTAATATGTCTGATGGACCAATGATTACAGCTCACATAAATTATGTGGGACAAGATGGGTCAAACCTAAACGGAACAAGTCACACCTAAACGGGTCGGGCTGGCTCGCATTGTCATTCCTATAAAAAAATAAATAAAATCTGAGTTTGATTTTGATTAATTTAAGATATTGATATTTCTTTCTAATGTTTGACTTAGTTTGTATGAAAATTTTATCCATTTGAAAAATTACTTAAAAAAATATAATATATGGTTAGGATTCAGATTTATAACAACTTTACCTCTTCCTTTTATTCTAATATATATGATTATACTTACATACATACCTATATATATATATATATATATATATATATATATATATATAACACATAAAAATATAATTATATAATTTATAAAAATAGGTCAATTTATCACGTGAAAAGTTTTTATTACATTTAAAGTATGTTGATTTTATTTAAATATGTTTTTGATTAAGTTTAGTTTTTTAATAAATAAGTTAGGCAAAAATGAAGCCTGCCTAGCCGCCTTTGACCTATTTCCTGGTGGAAGTTGTACAATTTTAGTTTTTCTGGTGCATAAATAACGCCCAAGTTCTAATTACTACTCATCACATTAATTAAATAATTAATAACAGAACTTTTATCAGAGAAAGAACGAATGGAAAAATTCCGCAAGTTATTATGCACCATCTTCATCAGAACCCTAATTAAATATCCAAAGTAACTTTTTTCTATTAAATATATTATTAATGTATATCGATATAATTTCTAATACAATTTTAATTTCTGATAAACAAAATTCCTATCATAGTTCCACGGCTAGCATCTCTAAGATTTTTTGTAGTAGAATATTGTGATTTTTGTATTTTTAAGCAATTAAAATACCAACGGTTGCACCGTATATATATACTGTATTTGGCGACTCCTTGAAATGTAGAAATACATAGGCACACGTGGCCGTCCATTAATCTGACCAAAACTGTTGAACTAATTATGTATGTAGTATTGTTTAAGTTACTTGAAGATGTAAAACTGCTTTAATTTGTATTATTATTATTAATTAATTAATTAACTGGATGTGGTCACGTCTCCTCCACCTACAAAGATAAGTGGTAAATCAAATAAAGATTGGGAAATGATGATGGGACCTCTAACCTCTAATCTAATGTCCATTATTCCAAAATCCATGCTTCAAATCTTCCACACACTCATCATCTTCACCGTTTGATTTTTCTTCATCAATGTATCATAATAATGCTCATTTTTGTTGATTATCTTCTCATGACAAAACACAATAAATTGAAGTTATAATTATTATCTGGTTTTGGATTGGGGGGCCTCATGCTCCTTCTGACACAAAACATACACCAAAATGCTTTTTCTTTCTCGTAGAATGCCCTTTCAGCATATGCACCAGCCAATGAAACAAAAGGATCGAATATTTTTTGTTTCTATAATGTATTTTAATGCTGTAATTATATTTAAAGATAAGTGAATAAATATTATGGGGACGAAATGTGAATATACTCTTGTGATGTAATGGAAAATAGTTTATGTGGGGAAAATAGACTTTATAATGTATTATGATATAGTATTATTTTAGTTAAGCCTATTTTTTCTCAAATAACCAAAAATTAACAATTTATATTATAAGTAAGCAGTTCCTTTATTTAATTTTTGATGGTTATAACACATTCCGTTGTTCTGGTAGAGCGAGAAAAGTGTGAAATTCAATTGTCTTTTTATTTCCTTTTGTGTCGTAATTTTCTAAATATAAAGTATGTGATTTTCAAAATTTCAAGGTACCAAAGTTTAAGGAGTCTTGCATTGCCTATGATAAAGGCCTTGAGCATGATCCATATAACTCTTTTCCAGCGTTTACTTCCTGCACCCCCACAATTTCTTCGCTCACGTCCCACACTGTGTAAAAGTGAAACATGAAAACCTACCTAAAGTATCTCTTCCAAAGTTTCTTTATTCTAGTGGGACAAATTCTACTACACTTAATTGAAGAATTTTGAACGGACACTAGAAATTTCTCTATGATTTTGCCATAACACGAAGTTTAATAAGGAGAAATTTCTCTTCAGCCCATAAAGTAATAGTAGTGAAACAAATTTTAATTATTTGAACAAAAATATTTATAGTGGAAGATAAAAGATAAATATGGGACACAGTAAACAAAAGATGTAGCGTGTTGTGATGTTGATTGTATTGTTTATAAGTATGTCAATTTCTATTGCATCAATTCATTTTGAGAATACAAAACAACTTTGCTTTATTTGTACATATGAACATTCATATATTAAAAAAAAAACTTTATACAACGTTGAATTCTCTATCTCTTTTCAAAAATATTTTTGTTCTGAACATTTTAACCGGCCATACTCGCGCCCTTAACTCCATCTGTTGGGTTGTTTCTTCCTGCACCTCTTTCAATTTCTAGTTGTACCTTTGTACAAAATTTCATTTTTATGTAATTCATAGGTTAAAAATGATTTATAGGTTGCCTAATTTTTTTTTTCAAAATATATAATCTGAAAGCCAATTTTAAATCTGAAAACTAATTAAAAAAAGAAAAACAAATTTGAATTATATAATTTGAAAATATAAAATGACTATATAATTATACAATTCAAATATTAAAGGAAGTTAAGAGAAAATTAAAATTTTAAATTATAATTAAAAATTTATTTACTTATAAAAATAAAAGTTTATTTATATAGAAGTGCAGAGAGAAATTTACGATGACGCAAGAAAGACCGCCACTTGTGAAAATAGAGAGGAAGTTTTAGCTCCGAGGCTAGGTGTTTGGGCCCACCTCTAGTATCTTCTTAGACCCCAAATTCTCATTTAATAATTTCTTTAATTATTGTTATTTCTATTTTAAAAAAAATCAACTAATCAAATTAAATATTTCATTATTCAAAGTCATATTTTTTCAAAATAATTAGGTGTATATACTTTATAATTTTTAAACAAAACATAATAAAAAAATTGAAAAAGTGTAAAAGATTAAACGCGAGTAATTCAATTTACGAAAAAAAAAACTAATGTTACAGTTAAGCCAAAAATGTATACTAAAAATATAATTAATAATGTGTTTCCCTCTTTTAGAGTTTTTTTAACACACGCAATGCAGTAGTCATTTTTCGAACATAACCCCAGTACATAAAAGTCCTGACGAATCTTATTCAATACTAATAAACAATCTATAAATACAAAGGGGTAGTTCTCAGTAATGCCAGAACAACCTTAAGGAGAAAGCATAAACAAACCGAAACAAAAGCATCCCCGAAAAAACACATGTTTCGCAACACAACTACCGCACAACAGAACCACAACCATCCACAACTACCACTTCATAAATAACATCCCTGCCCGCGAACGTTTCAGGGCCGAAACAGAGAAACCGGACCCAGGCCCATTTCGAGAGCCGACGACATCGGTGAAATGGGCTTTAGAACGGGCCAGACCCAAGACGTTTGGGCAGTTGTTCCTTACAGTCCAGAGCTGATAAGGCGACCTGTCGGTTGCGATCCACTGCTCCACCGTGAACAACGACTGAGAGCAGTTCGCGTGGACCCCGGTGGAAGTGACCTCGACGTAGTTTACGTACCAGCCGTGATGGGGCCCCGACCCGTCCGAAGTTATATTGATGGCGCAAACGGGCTCATCCAAGCATGGACCTCTACCGCTGAAAATGTCGAGATTGCCCCGTTCGAAGTAGTTGTGACCCGGCTCCATTAACCCGCCCCAGGTTTCGAGGTTGGTGATGTATATACCGTTGCCGAGCGCGTCGTAGAGCTTGAGCCCAATTATTGAATCGGTTCCTCCATTGAAGATGGAGCCCGTCCGAATATAAACCGAGTAGACACAATCATCATCCTGCATCAAATTAACATAAATATTTCTTTTATTAATTATTGACAAAATTAAGATAAAAAATAAAAAGGAAAAGAAGAAGAGTAACGTTACAATAAGGCTTACCGATCTAACGGTTGAGACGAAGCATAGCGAGAGTAGATAAAGGAGGAGAGGGAGGAGGCGCGTTGGGGTTGCCATGCGAGTGAGATGAAGATGGAGAAGGAGAAGGAGTGGGGTGGGTTAAGTTTGATGACTAATGAGCAGAGAGTGTAATAATATAGCTCATAGATGGCACGTTATAAATACTTTCTTTCCCAATTTTTTTCTTTTTATTGATTTTTTTTTTAATTTATTATAATTCACGATCTTTTTGAGTTTGGTATTTGATTTTTTTTTTCTTTTAAGATAATTATAGTTTTAGGTTTTCTTTAAATCAGCTTGATTGATGCTTCGAAAGTGAAATATAAATGATTTCGTCTTCAATTTGTCTGTGGTGAATTAGATTAAAGTTTGTATTTGCAGTGGATTTTTCATAGTACGTGGTTAATTGACTTTGATACATGAGCTAAAGTACGCATTAATTTTTGTTTTAATGGTTTTATTTTTTTACTTAACTGGGAATGGGGATAGTTTTAACTTAATTATTTTGTGATTATGAAATAATGGTATGATTATGAAAATTGTCTAAATCAGAAATTTTCATAATAGGAATAATACTGGATAAATAGTTATAATTTTAAAAACGAATGGTGTAGTTCCACCCTTGGTTGAGAATTCCGTCATCCATATGTTATCATAATAATAATATGTCGCTGTCTTGATTTAATGTCATCAAATAAGGGTAGAATATGCTGGTCATCGCCATAAGGTTCCATTTTACATATAAAAATGAATTTTTAAAAAATACCAGATTCATTATTTCTGGTTTAAATATATTTTTGTATAAAGAAATGTACGTTGATTTTGGTCTTAGTATATCTTTCTGCTTTTTCATCTTCCAAAAGTAAAGCTATTATTTTGTATCTGTCTAAAATATATGAATTTTGATATTTATTTCTTCAATGATGACTCGATTTTTTATTAATCATATTAAATATTAAGATGTATTATATAATAATATGAACTACAAATAAAACTTTAACCCTTAAGTGATGAAAAATGAAAAAAAGAATTACAATAACTAAAATAATTTTTTTGATAATTTTGGATTAAAGATATATTTCATAATTTATGTTTTATTATATTATATATGAAATAAAATGAAAAAGAGGGAGTTCATTGTTGCCGACGTGATGGGACCCAGAAATGGTAGCTGACAATAATTAATCCCCAGTCATTCCAAATTTCAGAATTCATTTCCGTAATAAAGACTAAATTAATTGGAAATTGTAGTACGAATGTGTTTGGTTTTAATAAAATGTAAGCAATTTAAAATTCAGAGAGCAGGAAATAAAAACCTAAACTCACAATACTAATATTTTAAATTAAACTAGCTTTTCAATACGAGTTGAGATTTAAAAATTTCAAATCATGTAAACTAAATTTTACTATTAGAAATATGCAACTTACAAAAATAGTAACACAAAAATATTAACAAATTCTTCATTAAAAGTTAGGTATTAAATAAGGAGGCAATTATATATTAATAAAATAAAAGAAACTCAAATATTTAAGATGCACTATTTTGGCATATACATACAAGGTAAGTTTTTTTTTTTTATGTAATTATAATATATAGAAATAAAACTTTGTAATATAATAAATTATTATTTTAAATTGTAAAAACTATATTGAAATTGAGATTTTTTTTAATTAAAGTAAATAAGTAATAAATGTATTTAAACAGATGACATGAAAAAAAAATGAATTAATTCTAAACAATCATGAGAGATATGTCAATGATTGAAATAACTACATAGGAAAGATACCTCACGCATGAAAAAGAAGAGAGTACGTTAATAATGTCTAATTAGAGGATTAATAACTTTATTCTCCAAGTTAGAGAATATAATTTACAGGGAGTGTATATTATTAAAAAAGTATAATGTACATGTGTGTGGGTATTGTAAATTTTAAACGTAAACTACGAACGTATATATACATAAAAAAAAAGAAGAAGAAGAAGATAAGAATACTTTGGAATTTTGTAATAAATAACAAATTTAAATTAATTTTTAAGCTCTTTATCTAAAAAACGCGTATAAAAAAAGTAAGATTAGACAAGTAAATTACAAGTTTGATTATATTTGTTTTTGTTTTAAAATTAAATTTTTATATTTATTTTTATTTTTATTTTTATCCTTATCCTTATTAGTTTGAGATTCATGTGTTGTCATCATTTTCTTTGAATAGCAGGTATATATCATTCTCATGATCTTCTTTAAATTTTAATTAATTTTCTAAAAAAAAATCACACTAAACAAATATGTGATTTAAATAATCACTAACACACACACACATATATATATATATATATATATATATATATATATATATATATATATATATATATATATATATATATATATATAAAAAAAAA
>Ga0214545_1003301_pt1 | contig 30862 bp, 17 predicted proteins | sample CNSS4metaG_FD_160064 | JGI IMG/M metagenome (GOLD analysis project Ga0214545, IMG submission 160064) | Root nodule microbial communities from cowpea collected in UCLA plant growth center, Los Angeles, California, USA - CNSS4 | ecosystem: Host-associated > Plants > Roots > Nodule | place: USA...
TATATATATATGGAGACTAAATCGAAATCAACACAATGACATCTGATAGTGATACTGACACGTGGCATTGCAATGGTACGTGACACTGACAATGCCACGTGGCACACACAGGGATCTGACACGTGGCATTTTAATTTTTTTCCAAAAAATTAAAAAAACCACAGACACGTGGCACGTCGTTAACTGTGTTAGTCAACTCCATCTGAAAGGGACCTAATTGAAACATATTTTCAAAAGTTGGAATGCAATTGATACTTTTTTAAAAGCGGGTACCAATTGGCACACATCTATTAAAGTGGGTACCATCCAAATAATTAAACCTAAAATAAATTGCTCATTAGGTTTACAAAGGTTTACATAAAATTCAAAAGGAAAAGTGACAACTGGTGTGAAAGTCAAATATAGAAATCAGAGAAATAGAAGAAAAAATACGATCACCTTCTTTATAAATTAAATCAACTTATATATATTTATATATAAGGTAAAATTAAGATTTTGAAGAAGAAAATAAAAAAAAAAAATTTACAAATTAATTCATGTATAAGTCGATTTTAATTCATAACTGAATATCGTATAAAATTTTATTCTTATAGTTAATGTAAATATGATTCACGAGTAAATAATTGATTACGGTCAAGTCTCTTCAGTACAGAGACTACAACATCTCTTAAAGACTACAACACAAGTGAAGACAAATTCTTAGTTGTTGGGTTGAGACAGTTATTTTCAACGACGTTAAGTGTGCGCAACCATATATAGGTTCGTTCTGAATATTAGGTTTTATCATTATATTTAATTTTGCTTTTTCTTACACAATAATGACCAAATAAGGTGAACTCAAGTCTACATCAAACTGGGGATGAAGATTTCAAAACTCTAACAGTCGTTCCTTATTTTAAAAAATAATTAAAAATTTAAGTTTAAATTTTTAAAGAATAATTTTTGAAAATTTATTTTCTTAAAAAATATATGTTTAATTGTTGTTGTTTTCTTTTCCTTTTATTTGCTGTTTTCTTAACTTCCTTTCACGATCGAACTAAATTTAATTCTTAACAACTCGATTGGGCCTATCTTTGATAGGTGGGTGACAACCGGAGTCTAGAGAGTGGGCTCACCATTTAATACAAAACCCAAATAAACATTTAGATTAAATAAAATGAGATATGAAAGAAACTTATTATTCTTTCATATTTTTAGAAAGTTCAGTATTCAAACGTTATTTTAATTTCTTTAATATAGTCTGAATCTTGTTAGAAGAAGTGGATCCATTAAATTAATTATTGACACTGTTTAAAAATAATAACATGATAATATAAATTACAGTGACAGAGAAATATAAATACTTATGATTGTGTTTTAGATCATGATAAATTTAGAATTTTAACTTGAGTTTCTAATGAATATCAAATATTAAATTTTTTTTTTTTCAATTGAATCTTTATTACTATATTGTTCCGTTAATTAAGTGACATTGGTGGTTAAATGACCAATGTAATTATTATTTTTCCATCACATTTATTAAACTATTATCATATATAATTTTATTATTTAAAAATTTTATAAATTATAATTTTATAATTTATGATTTTATAATTTTATAATTTTATAATTTTATACGACATCACTGATAAGTATCGTCTAATTTCATAACCACCCAATATAATATATTATATATATATATATATATATATATATATATATATATATATATATATAGTAAGAATTAAATTCAAATTAAATTTTGTACACTTAATTTATGTTAAAGTTCACTTTATATAATTTTAACTATCGAATTATATTTTGATCGACATACAATTTACTGTACGATTCAATAACCAACAACATTGAAATTTGGACATAATAAAAAAGTACAATGATTCTAATTTAATCAAACGTATGAAACCATAATTACTTAAGTATATTAAAATATGTGTCATTTAAGCTTTAAACAAAAAATTAACAGAATAGACACTCTTGAAATTAAATTATTACAAAAAATGTAGCATTCTAAAATTTATATTCTTGCAAATTCAATTGTTAGAGGTTGACATGCTTGAAACCTTGATTTCTTCACTTTCTCAATAGATAAAAGATAAACTTAATTCAATTCACAAATAATAGTATAATATTACTAAAATGAAATCAAACTTAATTCAAACTTACTAAAATGAAGTTGACTTTTGCTAACCAGTGTGTTAAGGGAGGGATATGGCATTTTCTCACATTGTGTCTTTGGTTGCCATATCTCTTGTACCGGTATGGGGTCGTCTTTTTCTTTAATTTTGTGCTATTTTTTTCAAAAGGTTCTCTTTTTCGCAAATTTTTAGGCCTAACAAGTTCACTTTTAAATTTTGAAGGAAACACTTCTTCATAATTTGTTGGTTTTGACCACATTAATTCACCATTGATAGTTGAGATTTCTTAAGAATACCAAACATGATACATGTCCCTACTATAATAATTATGCACATATTTTTCAGGGTTAAAACTGGCATAATAGATGGTTGTCACTGCATGCCTGCAAGGAATGCCAACTAATTCCCAGAAGTTACAAGAACACTCTTTTTATTCCAAGTTTACAATGAATTTATCAAAATTGATTAAACAGGTAACTTCTAATGTGTGTAACGAAGACCATTGTGATATCCGATGCCTACTACACTCATCTACCTAGTTAGCCTTTTCAATAATTTAGACATTATATTACCCTTATAATTCATGCACTTATATTTTTGAATCACAATTCTACCCATAATGTAAGACCTTGTTCACTCAAACATTGTAATAACTGGTTTTTCCCTCAATACTAAAACTGTGCTATTAAAGGCCTCACTTAAGTTATTCATAAGAAAATCACATTTTGGTTTATACGAGAAAGTATACTTACACAAACTACTACTTTCAATAGTCATCAATCAATTAAAAGTTATCTCATTAATCTCCTTTAATTTAGACATTTTATTGCTGAAAATCCTCGTAATAGGTGGCTTTGGTGGCGGTTGCCATCAAAACATCTTTGAGCTGAGTACCTACACTAAATCAAAAACTTACAACCAGCTTGCTTACGTTTTTGGTCCTCATCCTTATTCTATCATTAGGCTTCAATTTAATATCCTTACATAATATGCCTAATTGCTTCATTTTTATAATTTTTTTAGATGTTTCATTAATCTTTAAAATCTTTTGTCCTTACTAGGTTTTTAAATATATAATAACTTCATTCTCAAGTCTTATTTCCTCTAATATAAATTAATTCATATCTCATTTCTCTTCCATAAGATTATAACAAAATAAATTATGCTAAATTGATAAGGAGTTAAAATAAATTCTATTATGGAAACATTATCTTAATGACCGGGTATCATTTGACAATATATATATTGTGGTGCAGGACGAGTACCACATTTTATGTCCTTTTTGTAAGTTGTTTTCTCCTTCAGTATTCTGAATTGTAGTAGCTTCTTCTTTTTTATCCTATCTGTGTGCTCATTGTTCCTTTTTTATACATAAAATGTATAGATATATGATAAATAGATGAATGGCGATGCATGAAACTCAGCCAATAACTATATAAAGATAGGATATTTTCCTCAGTTGATGTAAGATAATTTGAGAGCAGTTTCTTCCTGCACTTCCATAATTTTATTCTACCTCCTTATATTCAAAAAGAAAAATTCAATTTTATCTTTTTTTTTTCATTTTAAGTTTCGAAATATACAATTCATAAACATTTTCAAATGTAAAATTAAGAAATGTATATGAAAGTACAATCCAGAAATAATTTCATTCCAAATTATACATTCTGAGATATAAAATTTATACTTCGGATTATGTATTTCAGAATAACTTTTTTGTATTTCAGATTTTATAATTTAAAATATATATTTAATTTAATATTTTGGAATGTATACTCGAAATATAAAAATTATATTTTAGATTGTATTTTTAAAAATATAAAATAAAAAATATATTTTGAATTACACCTATTTCTAGAAAAAAGGGGAAGAGTAGATATGAAGAAAGAAGAAGGGATGTGATGAAGGTTGAAAAACGGGGTAAGGGGTGCCGCGGTGAAGAGAAGGAAGAAGATAAAGGTAAATAAGTAATTTTATCATTTTTTGAGGTGCAGGGAAGAAATGCATGGAGGTCCAGGTCTAAATTGGGTGGTATAAATAAAAAGGGTTTTCTTCACGCACCTCCAAATTTTACTTAAAATCTAAAATTACCCTTTGACTATTTTAAAATTTTAAATCAATCACTTTTCTCATTTTTCTTTCTTATCTAATGAAAACTATTCATCACTCTCTTTTAATCTAAACCTAGTCGCTTCCTCACTTCATCCCCCAAATCCTCTTCTGTCTCACTCTCTAAGGTCGTCCCTCAAGCAATACTCCTCCTCTCTGTTTTTTGCTCTGCTCTCCCTTTTTTCTTTATCATTCCTCAACATTATCTGGTAATGATATCCCTCCCTTTATAGTTTTTAATTTTTTGTATTTTTGCTGCCATCTTTGTTGCATCTATAGGTATAAACATTTTTTTTTATTGGAGCATAGATATGTGAGTGAAAAACGTAAACCACAAACCGGAAGTCGACTTCCACAAGTGATATAATTTTGGAAGTCGACTTCTGTAAGCCATAAAATGACAGAAGTGGAGTTCCATAGACAAAAACAAGTTTCAGAAGTGGACTTTCGTAGATCACCATGAATAACATGAAAATGACACTTACGGAAGTTGACTTCCATAAGCCATCAATACCGGAAGTCGACTTCAATAATTAAAACTGACTTTCGTGATTGTAGTTGTTGACTTCCATAGTTGAAAATGACTTACATAAGTGGAAGTGACTTCCGTAAGAAGATATGAGTGATATAGTGACTTTCGTAGGACGCGTGACTTCTGTATGAGGCGTGACTTCCATGTTGTGCCCGGAAGTGGACTTCCGTAGGTGTGCAAAAATTATTACCGGAAGTCGAGTTCCGTAAGCACGTGGCGACTTCCGTAAACATGTTGTAATTTTTTTTACTTAATTTTAATGTAAATAACTTTTGATATTCATTAATTATAATTATAATTAATTTTAATTTTAATTAATTATAATTTAGAATAATTAAAATTTTAATTATTTACGATTTTGAATAATTTTAATTTTAATTAATCCTATTGTTGAGTAAATATAATCTTAAATAATTATTTGTATGAAACTCAAATTTACTTATGATTCTATGAAAGTTAAAGGGAGATCGTCTATCTTAAATAACTTTAACCATCTATAATCTAACATTAGTAATCAATACCACTTTTTACAAATTAAAAAAAATATAAAAACAAAATTAAAATATTCCTCCAACAATAAAATAAATATAAAAAAATAAAACATACATAAACAGTAAACCATAAAAAAATTAAAAATAAATAAAATTAAATCAATAAAAAATAAAAATATTCATTCAAAAATATAAAACAAACAATAAATAAATAGTAAACTTAAATATATAATAATTAAAACACACAAAAATATAACAAAAAAAAATATATAAACAAAAAATAAATATTCATGTAAATAAAAATTAAATAAAAATAAAAATAAAAAATAAATAAAACATAGGTTATTATTCAAACCTTAACAAAATAACAAAATAAAACTAAATAAAAAAAAACACTTAGTCTATCTACCAGGAAGCATCTTACGGAAGTGGAAAAAGTGAAAAAAAGAAGAGAAAGCATGCTATGGAAGTGGAAAATGTGGAAAAAGAAAAGAGAAAGCGTTCTACCAAAGTGGAAAATGTGGAAAAAGAAAAGAGAAAGCATCCTACTACAGAAATGAAAAGAGAAAACATCCTACTATCGGAAGTCCACTTCCGTTTTACACATACACTTCTGGATGTTCATTTCTGGAAGTTGAAATTTTTTCATTTGTGTTCCGGAAGTCGACTTTTGTAATTGGGAAAAAATAACTTCACTTCCGCAGAAATCCACTTATCTTCCGGAAGTCGACTTTCATAAATGGACAAATGAAAAATGACATATGTTACACATGCATAGAACATTAAAAACCCATCTGAGTTTTTTTTTTTCACCTCAAACATAAACTTATCTTGTAATGCGTACCTTTTTTCTGAGAAGAAATGAAGCAAATGGTGAAATACGAGTGGACCCTGAAGCCAGCAAGGAAAGTTCTTCTTTTGCGGTGAAAGTGAAAGTGAAAGAAGAGGGGGTGCATGGGTACATATAAATACTACTGTCAATTAATTTAAACAGCCAACTACTTCTGCCACTTCATAATTGTTTAATTATTACATCTACCTAATTAATTACTTTTTATTTAATTTTTCAAGGGCATAACGGAAAGAGCATGAATCTTTGGGTGCAGAAGAAATATTGGGGGTGCAGGAAGAAACCCCCAAATAAAAAACTAGTTATGGCCTTCACCCAATATTTTATGGGCCTTAACATGCTATGAGAGCCTCTATAAAATAATATGATTGCTGACAATAAATGATTCAGAGAAAAAAAACATGTATAAAATAAATGAAATTGGATATTTCTCCTTTATTAATATAGACTCAATTAACTCTTGCTCTTCTTCATAGTTGTGGTTGTTCATTTATCATATTCAGGATCAAATTGTTGTTTTTTTTAGCTCTGTATTATTTCAGGTTGATTTTTGTTCTTCAAAATCTCTATCTATTTGGGAATTTGGACTCGACAATGATGACTTTAAATCTGAAGCTGAGTTTCTGGTGATATTTATCTATTGTACGTTCAAAATACTGATATACTGATTTTAATATTTTAAAATATATTTAAAATTTTAGTATACTAAAATCAATGTATTAAAATTTTAGTATAATTAAACTAGCAAATAAATCAAAACTGACAACACCATTAATGTCATTAATTCTCTCTCAAAGAACATACACATAATTTTACTAATAGTGGAAGAGTTGAACAGTAGAGACACACACTACATTCTAGACTTGGATCAATTATTGTGATAACTTGCAACAAAACAAATGTTCCAAGTAGTGGAAATATGAATAATACCTCTACAAATGCATTCAATCTCCGGTGTGAACAAAAAACAAAGTAATCATAAAATAGTTGCCAAGCAATAGTATTAAATAAATACGACTTAGTTTAATCAGTAATTTGATTATTATATTTATGTTTTTTATTCATTTTACTTCTTATATTTGTTTTTTAGTTAATAGACTTTCTACTTTTATAAAAAAAATGTGGTTTGTTATGTTAAATTGACATTAATACCATATGAAGTCTAACATGTGTTAAAATTTTAGTCATTTTTTATTTTTGAAATTTCTCTAATTTTAACACATGATACATTTTAAATAAAAGATAACCAAAATTTTAATATATGACATATAACCAAAATTTTAATATGCGACAAATTCAAATTTTGACACGTGTGACACTTTTAAATGACTTTATCCTCATTTAATGAAAATAAGTTATTTTACAAAAGGAAAAGACTCACTTAAGCTCTTTTTAAAGAAATAGAAATTCAATCGAGTAAAAAACAATACAAGAACCAAAATAAATCAAATACTTAAATATATAAATTAAATTACTAATTACTAATTAAACCAATAAATAAACATAGTAACAAATTTCATTAGTATGCAGAAATATTCTTCTGTTCCCTTAGAATTTGTTAAGTTGTTTATTCTGCAAATTTCATGCTTAGAAGCACCGAAAACCATTTTAGATTCATCATATATTTTTCCATGTGCATCCTTAACCATTTCATCATATTTGGACTCTTTGTTGTCTTTCGACAATATAGAATCACTGTTTTGAAATGTTCCTTTGCTGGAGAATGTAAGTAAGTTGTTTACAACTTTTCTTACAATGTGTGCTTCCTTATCAAAATTATGTTCATAGGAGTTCTTTCTTCATCCATGGCACTAGAGTAGTTTGTATCATTGTCATCGCCTTGATCAAATTTTTTTTATCAACATGCTCAACATCTTATTTAGGAATACATTATCTTTAATGGTACACCAAATTAAAGCATTAAATGGGATGTATAGAATCTATCGGGGAAATCACAGAAGTTACAAAAAGAAGCAATACATTTCTACCTCAACACTGTAACAACTTATCAACATCCTGATCTAGTTGATTATCCACTGAAATAATTCATTTAAGTTTAAAAGAAGGTAATTAGTTTTCATTAAGAATAAGGTGAAATGTATTTAGGAGATGAAGGCATACTAGTTTGCATTGTACCTCCATCTCTTACTATAAGCATAACATCTATTAGGTCCTAAACAACTTCCATTTAGGTTTTGACAAGGTAATATATTCATTGATATTGTGGTATAACTTTTTCTAGTCACATTTATTGACATATTGGTAAGGTGTATCAGAGGGATAAATTCAAATATAGCCAATTTGGGGAAGCATAATGTAAGTGACCAATTCAAGTTGCACTATTGGTTTGACATTGGTTTCTATCCATAAAAGTGCACATGTATGGACTTTTCAATCAATGCATCCATCTCATCCATTGTATAGACATAATATTTCTCTTTTTGTTTTCATGATTATTAGAAAAAGTTCTTAAATTTTGTTTGGCAATTCGCGTCGGATTGATAACAACTATGAATTTTTCTTCTTGTTTGCTCTTATTTCTTTTCAACTTAAGGTCATGGTATCATTAGAATATGCTAAGTACCCAATAGACGATACATTGATTAGACACTATACAAATTTGAAAAGTATAAATTGTGATTATACATTTGTTTATCTAATGTGTTCATGAATATTAAGTACGTTGTATAAAAAGTACAATTGGTACAGAACAAATGAAATATGAAGATTTAACTATACAAGTTTGAAAATGAAGATTAGACGAGCTTAGTCGAAGATGTTGACTAGCCAAGACAAAGTGAAAAAGCTTCATTACATAACTAAGGTCATAAGACTAGTCATTAGATGACTAAGGTAACTCGAATTAACCAGACGAGTAAATTTGAACAAAAAAATATTGTTGACCAGACGTGTAAAGTTTATTAAACGAGTGAGTTCAAACTAAACAAGTTGAAAGTCAAATTAGCCCAATTAGATATGTACAATGTGTAGACGACTCAAATGCAAGATTGACCAGATAAAGAAAGTCAACCAGGAAAGTAACAATTACTAGAGGAATATAAACAAAATTTGAATATATGAATATGATGATTAAAGGAGTCAACTTGAGTTGACCAAACTACTCAAGAAAGTCAACTAGTCATCAAATGATACAAGAATTAAGTTTGACACTAAATGAAATTTCAATGTTGAAAAGGAAGTTTGAATCAATAAGAAGAATATCAAGATCCTCATTATGCAAATCAAGAATTAGAAAAAATCTTTTTGATTAAAGAAAAATAATATTTGAAGATGGTCAATGTTGATTGAATATCCAATTGAAGAAGAATAATGTATAAAGAATATCTACGTTGATTAAAGATTGAAAATATTGATATAATATTTTCATAAAATTTGTCTTGGACCATACTATTATGATTAAGTAAAGTTATTTATCGTTTATTTGTAGTTTGTCATTCTAATCTAGCATATGATTCTCGTATGATTTTCCATAGAAAGCCTACATCAAATTTGAAGGACATGATGCAAGTGTAAGATATACAAATTTGTAATTTAATTAAGAATGATATTCATGGTATTGTACCACGCCTTACTTATTTCTTGATGTTTTTTTATCTTTTTTCTACTATGAATACATAATAAGATGGGTGGACATCACACCAATCACTTTAAGACCATATGGTGGATCTTGTTTTAGGTAATTAGAATCAATCTTCACCATATTTTTTGTTCCTATTTTGTCATTGCAGTGTAATAGACAACAAGACAAATATTAATGTGGGTATTATATGATTTATAAAATGTTTAAAATGTATAAACACTTAAGATGTTTTCTTTTCTTTTATTGAAACCATGTAGTGATAAGCTCTAGATCCTTTCTTCACTCAACGTGCTTTTGTTTCTACTTAGCACCTTTATTATTTTTTCTGTTTGTTTGTTGCTCTCCCTTGTTTATATACCCCTTTTCTGCTTAGTTGTACCATAACTTTTCCATAATCAAGAAACCTCTTTTTCTTCTTCCCCCTCTCCTATTGTACCCTCTTCTTTCACTCGTGTTTTCGTGTTCTTGCTTTTTTCTATCGTGCATGATCAATATGTTTTAATGGTATCAAAGCCAACTTTTGATCTAGGGACCTGTGGGTTATGGGCCCACCACGCTCTTTGGGTTATTACCTTCTTCTTGCTTCCATGGCTACTACAAATGATGACAATTCTACAGAAACGACTATCTCTAATTGTCTCTACCTCCACCCCAAGAAAACCTTATGATCTCTTTGGTCTTCCCCATTGACGCCATCAATTTCCATTCATGGAGCCGCTCCATGGTCACAACCCTATCAACCAAGAACAAATTTGAATTCATCATGGGATTAGTACCACAACCAATCAAGACTCATTCTTTTTTCCAATCTTGGTACCGCTACAATAGTATGGTGTTATCTTCGCTTATACACTCGGTCTCCCATTCAATACGTGAAAGCCTTATATGTTTGTATTAGGCTATTATGTTTGGAATGACTTAAAGAACACATTTGCTCAAGGTGAATTAACCTATATATTTGAATTGCATATGGATGTTGCTACCCTCTTGCAAGGTGATCTTTTTGTTACAGAATATTTTATTAAGCTTTGTGTCCTCTAGGATGAGACAAACAATTTTAGACCCGATCTTCAATCCACATGTACCGCCAAGTGTTCGTGTAATGTCCTCACCATTATGACCCAGCGCAAACATGAGGATCGTGTTATGCAACTTTTGCGTGGCCTCAACAACCAATTTTCCAACGTCAAATCCCACGTCCTGTGACTTGACCTCATTCCTCCAATATCCAAGATTTTTTCTCTCATGGTTCAACAAAACTCAGTACTAGACATCTTGTTGCTAATATACATGGTGATCTTCCACCTACATCTGCTAATACTACTTGTAACATCCTAACTGAAAATTACTTATTTATAATTTGAAATAATAAAAATAATAATTTGCATTCATTACTGAAATACTTTTCCCAAAATGTGGCAAAAAACATTGACAACTATATTTCAAACGCGCCAAATAAAAATCCATAAAGGCATTCATCTATTACAAATAATAAAATTGTTTATAATACTGATTACAAAATAATCCATAAAACTCATAAAAACATCTCCATGAAAAAAAACTCCCATGTTGGCCCCACTTCGACTCTAAGCATTAGCATGCTCACATGCATCAATATTTGCTTCCATGTAACGAGTTACATGATCATCGTCAAACACACACAGATAGGGTGAGCTTAAAAATAAAATATACATCACAAGATACATTATTATAACCAATTAAAATCCCCCAACACTTTTGGTACACTCCCATCTCAGATCTAAACTCTCAACTCCTCCCTTGAACGCCTCTTGATTATACACCCTTGGATGACTAGATTGATTGATCCTTGCTTCCACGAGTGTCTACTCACCCCTCCGACTACAGGTCACTACCTAATAGTCCACACGCGAGAATAAACTTGTTGCGGACACGATCTGCAACACCAAGTTGAGTTCCTCAATACGAACTGTAGTCCATATTTGTCCAAAGACTACCAAACTCATAGGATAACACCGAGGAGAACAATCTTCCAAAACCTGTCCATATGAGCCATGATCTCGCACACTCCACTGGACCTCCAAAATCACCAGGCTACAACCTCGAGTGGCCACGTGTTACCCAAGTACAAGTTGCACTTGTAACTGGGCCCCTAGCAAGGCATCGCATCAAGACTTCCATCCCAAGCTGTGTAAAATCCCTCGCATAATCCATCACTGCCTCTAAAATTGCATGGCGCCACGCACCACGTCGCTAGACGTAGTCACGCTCTAGGCCTTTTGGCAACCCACTCATGCTACCAGGCGCCACGCGTCTTCCAAAGTCTCTACCTGGTTGCTTCCGCTTGGCGAAACTACCCCTTCCGTCAGGCGCCACACGAGTTTAGTAGCCACAACCACTGTTTTGGTTCTTTATCGCCTGGCGACTCGTCCCTTGTCGCTAAGCACTATACCAGTAGTGCGAGTACTACTGGTTTTTTGGCATTTCAGACAAGTTCTAATGAACCTCAAGCATGCAATACACAGTAAATAAGTTAATCTTAATTGTCCAGTCATAATCCTATGACTGAACCACAACTCATCAAATTCACCTACCAAATTTCACAATTAAGATCATGCATGCACCCAACAAACTATGACATTTACCATACATTTATTCTTGTACCAATTGGAACATACCACATGTATTCTCAATCAAGCATATCAAATTGCACATCATAACAGTTACTAGCAAGCAATATACCTTATCACAGTCAAGGAAATCATCACTTTGACACTTTATAATCTTAATCCTTACATAAACATACTTACATTTAATTCCATTACATGCATATGTTTTATTCTTACACTATACACCCAATTACTCAGTATTATGCACAAATCACCAGATAAACTCCAAAGAATGCGAATCACAGAATAAAAATCAAAACATCTCACTATCCTGATGTGTCGCCTGGCGGCAATTCTTGCGCCGCCAAGCGGTGTATACAATTTTGGAAAAAATCCCAGATTTTTTTGCACCTTCGTAAACCTTAAAGTCCCAAATCACAATTCCAACACGGATTCAGACATAATTTTAATGTTCAAACATCATACAAGTTCATACTTGTTCAATTTCAGATTATTTTCATGAACCATATCCTAAATCATAAACAAAGATCACGTTTATTCATCGTTCAATCCCAACATGAACTCTAACCCCCAATTAGATCACGATTCACACCAATTTCATATAAAACATAATTCCATGTCCTCAATCACATCAAATTTCCATACAATTGTACAAATATAATCAATTTAATCCTCATAGACATCCAAAGAACCACCAAACACCCTGAACTGGGTAACCCAACTCGCGTCGCCTGGCGAAAAGAACATAGCCGCCAGACGGTTTATCCCCAAAACCCAAAAAATTGGGTTCAGGCACATGTGTCGCCTAGCAGGTCATCATGACTGTCGGGCGGGTTTTGGGAAATTCCTAGAAACGTGAAAATAGTGAAGAAAATTCAACAGAAAAGACACCCCAACATAGCATATACCAAGACAACATTTAAATTAATCGTAAACATAAATAGCAACTCTCATAACCTGGTTCCTTGTTCAAATTGACAATTCAAGTGTCCTTTTGTGATCTTCAATGGTCTCTCCTTACCTCTTCAATCAATAGCATTCAACCTTCTAGCAAGGCAACTCTAGTACCCTAGAAATCCTTTGCCCAAGACTTACCAGGAAATGCAATGTTACTCTTTACTCCATCAAAACGAGAATTGATTAAAGATTTGGTTAATGACTATTCAATGGTCATAAATTATTGGTTTCTCATCCCTTTAAGACGGTTAGAGTTTCTCTGCTCCTTCACCTTCATGCCCACAAAGAAATTTAGCAAAAAGAAAAGGAACTTAGTCTATACAAGCCAAGGTTCGAACACACAACCACATAATTCCAAAGCAACGCACAACTAACCAACAAATTCATGTTTCGTGAAAATTATACATATAGAATTATATTATCACTTATCATGTTCAAACATATTATTAAAAATTACACAATTAAAATAATACACAAATTGGCATACACTCTCAACACAATAATCAAGTACTCTCAACCACTTGAGCTAGTAATTTTCTACATCATAAAAGTCTACATTAAATGTCATAAAGACTCTCACCACCCATATTTATTAAATAATTATTTATTTAATTATTTAAATTCCTCGGGTCTTACACTATTCTTGTTAGTTGTTCTTTTTGTCATAAACCAGGTCACATTAAAGCAACATGTTTTCAAAAACATGGATTTCGAAATCAAGAAACTAAACAACTTAAGCAATCCATTTTTACTTTTCCTATTCGGAAACTTTGTACATACTGTAATTGCAATGGCTACACCGTGGAAGTGTGTTATAAGAAATAGAAGTTTCCCCCTGGCCACAAATACTATAACAACAAATCTGGTTAAGTTCATACGAACATAGCTCAAGAAGACAACACTCAAGATCCCGATAAATGTTCAGTAGAAAATAATACCCTTAGTCCTCCATAGTATCAACTTCTTGCAGATCTTTTCAAGCAAAACACTTTCAATTCCCCTAATACCCAAATCAATCAAGTTGGCTCTCTCTCTACTCAAGCTTCAGTATCAAGTAATATCGTTTCACTCTTGTGAAAAAATTCAATATCATATGGATATTATACTAGAGTGAAACTGACCATATTTACATTTCTCTTACCAATTTTTCTTCATATAATACCATAAAAATAGTTTCTATCTCCCTACCTAATGGTCACATTATTATTGCTACATACGCTGGCATTGTTACTTTCAGTAAACGCTTTTCTTTACCCAATGTTTTGTATGTACCAGAACTCTTATTCAATTTTATGTTTGTTTCATAATTAATCACCAATATCCCTTGCACTCTAATTTTTTTCTCCTTTTGGTTGTGAAATACAAGATACAATAACCAAAGACATGATTGGTTTGATTAAGCTCCAAGTTGGATTGTATGCTTTTCATGCTCTTTCTGTTATTTCTTTTAACAATTGTAACAAATAGTTTACTGAAAACAAAAATTATGATGTTTGGCATGCTCATCTTGGTCACTCCTCTAATGATAGAATAAAATTTTGGCAAGCTGCTCACTTTTATATTACTTATGATAATATACCGCCTTATGATGCTTATCACCATGCGAAACATAAAAAGTTGTCCTATTCTTCCATCACCTCCAAAACTATGTTAACTTTTGACCTTTTACACATGGACATCTTGGGGTCCTTGCACTCCTTCACTAAATGGTTTTAAATATTTTTTAACCATCATTGATGATTTCACACGTTTTACTTAGATAATTCTTATGCATGATAAAACCCTTGTTAAATCTCATATCACTACCTTTGTTACCCAAATGGAAAAATAGTTTAACAATCATGTCAAAATCATTAGGATTAAAAATGTGGTTAAGTTTATCATGTAGGACAACACAGGGATTATCCATTAAACTACATGTGTGGAAACTCCCCAGCAAAATGGTGATGCTAAACATAAACACCAACATATTTTGAATGTCACTCATGCCTTGTTATTTCACTTTAACCTTCCCACAATATTCTGGTGTTATGCAGCTCTCCATGCTGTTTTTCTCATCAACAATATGCCAACTTCTATTCTAAAAAATGACACACTTTATAAGTCTCTGCATGGCTCAATCTGTGATCTTTCCAACCTTCGCATTTTTGGCTATTACCTTTACAACTCAACATATGAAGTTTGACCAACGTGCTACCCCTAACATTGTTCTTGGGTTCAAACCTCATAAAAATGGTATCTTAAAATTGATGTCTCAAGAAACATTGTCTTTCATGAAAATGTTTTTCCATACAAAAACATGACAGATAATTCTAATTCCTTATATCTTCCTATACTTGAACATTATCATCATGACTATGACATTTTTTCTCCTTCCCATAATCATTCCAATACATCTATTAATCCTACTATAATTGATATTTCACCTACATTAACAATATATGATACTTATACTACTACCACCAATGATAATTGCATCTAGTGATATTCTTCCCCCTATTGCTCCTAATAATTCTCAAATTTCTACTCCCAGACGTTTTGTCAAACAGCGCATACCTCCATTTTATTTGCATAACTTTGCTACCAATATTATTACATGTTGTCCTATCAATAAATATGTTTCTTATCAAAAGTTATCTAACAATTTTTAACATACCATTTTCTCTATTTCATCTTCTATTGAGCCACGTTCCTACACTAAGGCTTCAAAAGATCCCCATTGGACCGTTGCCATGAATGATGAGCTCGTTGCCTTAAAAGTAAACAATACATAGAAACTTATCACTTTGCCACCAAACAAAACTACTATAGGTTGTCGTTGGATAAACAAGATAAAATACCATTCAGATTCGGTGAAACTTTATAAAGCTAGGCTTGTTGCCAAAGGCTACAACTAACTTGAAGGACTTGATTTTCTTGATCATGTTCTTCTTGGATCTACCTCATAACAAATTTGGATTCTAAAGCAGCTTGATGTTAATAATGTGTTTTTGCATGGAAACCTTCATAAAGATGTTTACATGACACTGCCATCAAGATTCCGTGCTACCTCCCCTACTCAAGTTTGTATATTAAATTGATCCACATATGGATTAAAACAAACAGGCCACCAATGGTATGCCAAACTCCATTTTTTTAATATCAAATAACTATACTTGTTCTACAACTGACCATTCCTTGTTTTTGATACATGATCACCATCATATTATTACCCTTCTTATCTATGTCGATGATATTGTGCTCACGGGAAACCACTCTAAGGAGATAACACGTATCACTGATCTTTTTCATTCTACTTTTCGTATTAAAAATCTTGGCAACCTGACCTACTTCCTTGGTCTTGAAGTATCACGTAATTCTTCAAGCATCCACCTCTGCCAACAAAATTATGTTCTCGATATTCTACTTGACATTGGTATGCTAGATAGTACCCCTGTGCCAACTGCCATGGTCTTCAAACATAATCTTTCCACTTCTGATGCTCTGCTTGATGATATCGTTGTTACCTCTTTCCGTTGTCTTATTGCTAAGCTTATTTACCTTACAACCACATGTCATGATATCCCCTTTATTGTCCATCATTTAAGCTAGTTTCTATCTTCTCCCTACACTATCCATCAACAAGTCACTCAATGCATTTTTCCATAGCAACTCGACCTTACAATTAAAAGCGTTTAGTGACTCTAATTGGGCCACCTACCTTACAACTAGAAAATTTATCACATGTTTTTTCGTTTTCCTTGGACAATCTCTTGTTTCATGGCGTTCCAAAAAGCAACCCACTATCTCTCATAGCTCCTCTAAGGTAGAATATAGAACTCTTGCAGCCACAACATGTGAAATCCCATGGCTAACTTTTCTTTTACAAGACCTTCATTTACCTTTCATTTTTCCTACTCTTTGATACTACAATAATAAATCTGCTATCTAAATCACATCAAACCCCATGTTCCATGAGCTCACAAAGTACATAGAAATTAATTGTCATGTTGTGCATGAAAATATTACTCAAGACTTGATCAAGTTGCTTCGAATAACTTATTCGCTTCAAGTTGTTGACTTCTTCACCAAACTCTTATTGCCTCAACCCTTCAACCATCTTCGCTCCAAGCTGGGAATGAGAGATACATATTCCCAGCTTGAGGAGGGCTAATCTAGATCCTCTCTTTGCTTAACGTGCTTCTATTTTTGCTTAGTGTCTTTATTGGTTTTTCTATTTGTTTGCTGCTCTCCCTTATTTATATACCCCTTTTTTGTTAGTTGTAACACATCTTTTCCATAATGAATAAACGTCTTTTTCTTCTTCCTTCTCCCTTCTCCTACCCTTTTCTTTTACTCATGTTTATGTGTCTTGCCCTTTTTTCTTCGTGCATGATCAATTTGCTTTAGCTTCTTTTGATGTATAATTTTTTATTCTTTCCAAATATCTAAATAATGTTAATTCAAGGTATGAAAATATGTGTTTTAATGTATGTTGTGTCAAATTTTGTATATGACCTGTTTAAAGTTTTTATTTTTGAAGGACGTTGTCTCTAAATCAAATATTTTTTTTTACAAAAAAAATAGTAAACTTTTATAACATCCACGGTCACATTAACCAATGTCTATAAGGTTGAAAATAAGGACTTTCAACATTCATTGTAGTATCAACTTCAAAATTAGCTATTTAGATACAATATTAAAAGTTTGGTTAAATTATATCTTTGCTCCCCATTTTCATAGCAAAATATCAATTTGGTCCCTCTATTTTTTTAATCTCAATTTGGTCCCTATTTTGAGCAATTTGATGCGATCAAGTCATTTTCGTTAGTGGTATAGTAACAACGTTAAAGGGGGTGCCACATCTCAGTTCTTGGATTTTTTGAAATTTTTATTTTATTTTTTTGAATTTTTATATATATTTTTTGATTATTTATTTATTTTTTTAAAAACTTTTAAAAAAATTAAAATTTTTATCACATGTCAAGTTGATGTCATGCCACGTGGTAGTGATAGTCTGATGTGGCAGTGGCAGTGCCTCGTGTCATTATTATGCAGGTGTTACTTTTTCATTCTCAATTTGGTCCTTGTATTTTTATTTTTGTCTCAATTTAGTTCCAATTTTTGTAAAAATTGAGCAATTTTGTCTCTCTTCAAATTGGAACCAAATTTAATTTTTATATAAATGTACACAAACATTTCTGTCAAAATTGATATTTCTAGTAAATATTTTTAACAACATTAAATTTATCTAAATTAAATTTTACATTGAACTTTATTTAAAATTGTTTTAAAGTTGTTAATAGAAAATAATGCTAATAGAAAAAAAATTCATAAATTATATTCATATTTTATTACATCATACTTTAATATTATTTTTTTATTTGAATATATATTTCAAATAATTGTATATTTTTAAGTAGTGTAAAGTTCAATAATTTCTATACAAATGTTTGAGTTGGTGTAAAAATAACAAGTATATAAATTTTAAAAATAATTTTAACTAGTTTATGTAACAATCCAAAACAAATAAATTTAAAATTTATAAACAATTTTAAGTAAAGTTGAATGTGAAACACAAATTTAAATAAACTTAATTTTGTTAAAAATATATAATAAAAATATCAATTTGAATCAAATATCAAATTTAATAAAAATATTTGTATAACATTTGTAACACCCCATTTAAATAATAATCTTAATTAAATGAAATGCCACACATAATAATATAAAATGCGAAGTCATGGATTATAACGTCACTCCTTACAAATAACCAAGGTACTAAAGATGAAATACTGAGACACACCACAATGCCAATACAAAACGGAGTACAAGGATCAACAGTATTAAAAAATACAAAACAGAGTACAAGGATCAACAGTATTAAAAAACAATTGTCCAAAAGGCAGACAATACATGGGATACAACTCTAAAAGAAACTTGGACAGCAGAATCCAACCCAAAGTTAAGCAGCGGAGTCTCCATCACCCTGACGACCACGAGGAGTTCTCACATCTGCTCCGATCAATAAATTGATGATCATCGCAAAAGAGAAAACCACACACACGGAACATAAAACAAGCAAAAAGGGTAAGTTAGAGTAGAGGAACATTTTATCATACAATTGTATACATTTTCATAGTCCAAGATACCTACATCAACCAATCATGTGATGACTCGCAAACAATACACTAAGACGCAGACACGCTTATCCGGATACATATAATTAGTGGGATTCACCGGATGCGTGCACTTATGGTTGCCTCTACTGCTCTGCAGAGCCAATTGCCATTGGGTTTCACCCTACCCCTCACAAGGTTAGCCTTCAAAGATCTAAGGCCTCCTGCTACTCTTACCACTTGAGTCAGTACGTTCTACGTGAGACTAACTAACTCTTTAGAGTGTCAGGATGAAATCTTTACCTTGAATCCTTACTAAATTATATAATGAGGCACCACCACGAACTTTGTGGAATTACGTCCTAAGTATGAGGCGCCACCATGAGCTTCCACTAACAGGGATCATGGAATTACGTCCTGATCATGAGGCACCACCACACAACCATCGTGGAATTACGTCCTGACCAATGAGGCACCACTATGAGATCTCACCTAGAGATTCATGGAATTACGTCCTGACCAATGAGGCACCACCACGAAACTATCGTGGAATTACGTCTGACCACACCAACCTCACGTTTCATCAACCAATATAAAATCATTGTTCATACCAATTCCATGTCACTTTAATAACCAACCATCCCATACATGTCACATGCCAACATCATTGTCAAACTTATCAACTACAACCCATAAACCATTTTACTCATGCATATTCACCCAAATCATGCTTTAACAGAGTAATACAATCATACAAGTGATCACCAACCAAAAACAGAGGGAAGAACATGCACCAAGCAAATCCTTGCACCAGGCTCGCTCAAGCCATGGACCCTCGCTCAGGCAAAATGGGTCTTTCACTTAAGCTACAGGCCCTCGCTTAGGCGAGACTACCAACAGAAGGCTCTGCTGATTTCGGGAGTTCTCGCTTAGGCGAGCCCTCCTCGCCTGAGCGAGACCACCCGTCGCCCAAAGGTGAGGTTCCTCGCCTGGGCTACGACTGCAACGACACACCTCAAGCTCCCACGAGATCTCGCTCAAAACGAGAGCTCTCCGCTTGAGCGAGAGCTCGAGTATGAACGTGTATTTGTTTTTACTAGTCTCGCTTAGGCAAGATAGGCTCACTTGGGCGAAAACATCAGATCTCGCCACTGTTCTTCCTGCATCAGGCATTCATACACACCCAAACAACATAACAAGGCATTCCATACATTAACAGTAGCACACAAGCCATAAAATCGTGAAATAGTGGAAAGGCAAGCAAAAATCAAATTAAACAAGTAAGCCATAGCTTCCCTTACCTGGACAGATGCTAGCGGAAGGCACAAGCACACAAAATGGAGGATTACTACAACTCCAGGAACTGATGCGAGCTGATATTACTGACACCAGAACCAAAAATGAGATTACAAGATAACCTTAGTCGGAACTACGACAATAGAGCTAAGGAAGTGAAAGTACCAGTTGGGGATTAACTTACGTGGAGTAAACGGAGCTTAGCTACCTCGAAGAAGAGCCTTGATCAAACCCTAACAGAGCTCTCTGTTAGAGAAAAGAGAAAGGGGAAGTGAGTTGTTTTGTAAGTGTTTGCAGAATGGGAAACCAAGAGACGAAAGTGAGTCTTTGGGGGCACCCTATGGGCTGGCCCTTAGGCCCCCAACAAATGAGGCTAGGCCCTAAAACGTTAGGGCTGAAAATAAGTGGACCTTACAACATTTATGTAAAAAATAATTTTTGTTTCAATTTGGTGAGGGACGAAATTGCACAATTTTTACAAAAAATGGGACTAAATGGAGACAAAAGTAAAAATACATGGACTAAATTGAGAATGAGGAAATGACATATCACATAATAGTGACATATGATACTATCACTGTCACATCACATTGTCATTGCCACTTGGCACGATGTCAGCTTGACACGTGGTAAATTTTTAATTTTTTAAAATAATTTAAAAAAATAATTTAAAAAAAAAGTTCAAAAAATCCAAGAACTGACACGTGACACCCCTTTAACGATGTTACTGCACCACTACCGAAAATGGCTTGATTTCATCAAATTTTCCAAAATAGGGATCAAATCGATATTTTGCTATGAAAATTGGGATCTAAGACATAATTTAACCTAAAAGTTTTAGAGAATCAACTTTCAGCATTGATAAAGTCGAACTTCCAATAATCTCTTATCTAACATTAATTCTTGAACCAATTGTGTAACAATTGTTACAAGATGTAACAAAGTTAACATATCATAAATATATGTAAAGCTCATAAAACTTTCAATATACTGATAATAGATAATAAGCAATTGGAGTTTCTCTAAGAACACAAAGTTCAATTTCTCATCAAAGGATAGAAAAAGTATTGCAAATTTCATAATATCTTTGGTAGTTGGTTTGATGATTACTTCGTCATTAACTTTGATTAAATTAAATTCAGCTTAAAAGTCAAAAAGTCTTCGGATATAATCTTTTTTTTTCTCCTCCACATTTCTTAAAGTCATGTCTCTCATTGATTACAAGTTACATCCAAGTAGGAACAAGTCATTGCCAAAAGTCCAATATGATATTCCTGTCGTTTTCCTCTCACTTTTCTTTTGAATTTAGTTATAGCACATCAATTTTCCAGTTACTATTTGGAATAAAGTGTGAGTCAATGCTACATATTGCGTAAAATAATAAAAATTAAACAATACATAAGATAAAAGACCTATATATATTATTTTAAGATTTTTCAAAAGTGTCAAATAATTTATGTATATAAAACTAATGTTAAATGAGAAAAATAATCCATCAGTTACTTCACTTTGAAAGTATATAATTAATTATGAAAATTAAAAAAATAAAAAATCAATCTTGAATATATACAGTTTATGGGAGAGGATGAAGAATTTTATATATAACTAATTCCAAAAAAAAAAAACGTCTATATTAGTCCAAAATATTGAAATACTTGTAATTGACACAGACAATTTAATTATGCAAAGTGGTAGTATTATTGTAATAGTTTTCAATCCCATTTTCACTGAAACAAACCTGAACACTATCCTCTTATGTGACTCATCTAATCTTATCTTAAATCTTTTCACACCAGTTGAAGTTCCACGCCATGGACTCCCTTTCACAACCAACACTTGTGGCAGTGATAGCCATAACCATAATTCTTCTCTACAACACATGCAGGAAGCAAAAGGGTGGTCACAAAACGAAGGGTAGAGAACCCCCAGAACCCTCGGGTGCCCTACCTTTGATTGGTCACCTCCACCTTTTAGGGGCCCAGACACCCCTCGCTAGGACCTTTGCTGCTTTGGCCGACAAATATGGCCCCATCTTTCGAATCCGTCTAGGGGCATACCCTGCGCTTGTGATCTGCAACCAAGAGGCCGTAAAAGAGTGCTTCACGACCCTTGATAAGGTCCTGGCCTCACGCCCTAAGAGTAGCCATGGTGTGCTTCTTGGTTACAATTTTGCAGGGTTTGGATTTGCGCCTTATGGCGCGTACTGGATCAAGATCAGAAAGCTCATCATGCTTGAATTGCTCTCTGCTCGCCGCCTCGAATTCCTGAGGCATGTTTATGAGTCTGAGATTGATACTTTGGTGAAGGATCTCTGGATGTATGTTGGAGGTAAAACTGATGTTAAAGTCACTATAAGTGAGTGGATGGAACGCTTGAGCTTCAACATCGTCACCAAGATGATCGCTGGGAAAAGGTATGTTTGGAAAATTGTTTCTTATCTTCTGCTCATAGGTTTCACTTTTTCATTTTCATTTTGATTCCGATCCTTTTAAGGACGAATTATACATTATATGAAAATTAATTTTTAAATAATGATCGATTGATTGATTAAAAATTATAATAATAATAATTTGTTAATAAAAAATTATTGATTACTAAAATAATTTTTATTATAAATAAAAAATTATAACTAAAATCGTTTATATTATAAATCAGTATCTAAATTATCTATTAACGTTAATTATTAATGTTTGGACTAATAAAAAAATTATTCTCTAAATTGATTTTTTAATATACTTTAAGTCAATAAAATTAGTTATTTTCTAAGAATTTTTTATAATATTTATGATATTTTCGTCAATTTCTTAGTAATATTTTTCCTTTTATTACATGGGACATGAATAAGAAACTACATAAATCATTCAATGCTATCTTATTCTATAAGACATGAAATAAAATTTCACGTCAACTTATATATGTGTAATTTGATAGAAATGTTTACTTTTAGATTATAGTAATTATAGACACAAGAAATTTAATATATATATATATATATATATATATATATATATATATATATATATATATATATATATTTTATATATTATGTATGTGAGTACAATTTAATTTATACATATAATTATGTGTGCATAAAAATTAGAATACTCCAAATACTCTATTTAATATATATATATATATATATATATATATAACAAAATTATCACAAATTATAATATATATAACCAAACAAATTTAAAATAAATAAGCGTGTAAATTTCATATCATAAATATTTAAATGTTGAATTGCATTTAAACTTCACTTTTTAATATAAATGGTATTAAAATTATTTAAAATATTATCTCAGAAATATTTATTATTTATTACTATTATCGTGTCAATCGTAATCAAATCGTTCATAAATATTTATTTTTATGTTTGAAAATGTATATGTATTAAGATGACGAAGTTTCCTACAAATCTCGTATCAATAATATATACAAGATATGTTTGAAGTACATGTGAATGTAAACTTTTACTGAAGTCGATTTTGTAAACTTAAAATATTAGGTTTAAGTCTATTTCTTTCTGATCAAACCGAACAATATTCAGTTATTAAACCCTTATGTTATGAGTTGAGTTGAAATTTCTACTAAAATTTTTAGAACAAAAAATTTAGAAAGAAATTGAGAATTGGCATGTTGGTGGACAGGTATTTCAGTTATTTGGAAGATGTGGATGATGTAGAAGCACATGGTATTGTGAAACTTATAAAGGAGTTCATGCATATATCTGGGGAGTTTGTTCCCTCAGATTTGATTCCAGTTCTTGGATGGTTTGGGGTGCAAGGGAAAGTGCTGAAATCCATGAAACGAATTGCAAAAGATTTGGACAACCTTGTGGGAGGTTGGGTTGAAGAACATAAGAAAATTGATTCCCTCAATAACAAGTCATTGGACAAACATGATTTCATTGATGTAATGCTCTCTGCTATTCAAGATGATCCTCTCTCTCATCATGACCGTGATACTATCATCAAAGCTAATGTTGCGGTAAGCCTTTTATAACTAATTAGGGGTTTTTTTTTTTTTTCTTTTTTTATAATCTATTATATTTTTTTTTTTAATAAATTATTCATTTTAATTTTTATCCTGAAAACACTACCTAAGTTAGATACTAGGGATGACAATGCAAGTCGGACCAAGTCATTACAACTCGTTCCGCATTAAGTCCGCACATTATGGGTCAGGTTGACCCATCCTGAAGAGAAGTTGTGGGCTTAAAAACGTGATTTGTTCCGCATACTTGTGGGCCCGCGAGCTAGCCTGCATATTTGGACATCTTGACTTAAAAAAAAAGTCTTAGACGTCATAATTTAATATTTGAAGTATCAAGACAATCCAATAAAACGAACTTGAAGCATGGAAATAGTTCAATATAACAAATCAAAATAGTCCATAATATTTAGAACATTATAATTTTAATATTTGGAGCACCAAAACATTCAAATAAACCAAGTCCTAGAGCATCAACAACATTATAATAGTCCAATAAAACAAGTTTTCAACCATCGAAACAAGTCTAATAAACAACATCAAAACATGAACTTGCTACTAAGTTAGGGTGAGAGGTGTTAGGTTATGTGAGATGAAAGCCAACCGTGCGAGCCACGGGTTATGCGGGTCGAGCTTTAGTAGGCCTGCAGGTTCATTATCTTGACCCGCCTGCATATTTTTAGCGGGCTTGCGAGTCGACCCACCGAGTCAAGCCCATATTGTCATCCCTATTAGATACCGAAAGAAACAATATTTCCAAAGTTTTTTTCTTAACTTTCTGACATAATGTTTTCACATATTTTTAAAGCAAATGGAAGAGAAAAAACAAAATTGGTTTAATATACATAAGTCTAACTCTACAAGAAACTCTCTTATTAGTGATCAATTTTAGGAATAAAAAATAATTAGTTACTATAATGACCAATTTAAATACTAATTTATAAACTGAAAATTATTGGTAACAAAAATAGTTTCTGAATTGATCCCTAAATTGGTCATTAATTACGGTGAATTAATCTCTAAATTAGTCACTAACATTAGCTACCAAGGTTTTAGCTACGAAACGAATTGGTTTCTAGATTTGTCCTATTAGTGATCCATTTAAATACAAATTTAAAAAATAATTTATTTTGTAGTTAAAACCTTGGTAGCTAATATTAGTGGTCAATTTAAAGACCAATTCACTATAGTGATTAATTTAGAGACCAATTTAAAAGCTATTTTAGTTACCAATAACTTTTTGTTTATAAATTGATATCTAAATTGATCATTATAGTAATTTTTTTTTTAGTGAAATTGGTCGCTAATAAAATAAAATATAGTGTAATAGTTATACATAACTCACCTATTAAAACATTGAACATGTAGATTTTGCACTCTTATATAAGTACAAATTACTATGGATAAGATTTTAAAATAAGTATTATAAATAGATAAATTTATCACTAATGATTAATGTTTCATGGTAGAGTACTTTCTCAAGAAAGAAAACAAGTAATGGGAAAATTTTCTTTGCCTGGAATGAAAAGATTTTAGTAGTGGATGTAAAGTGTATTTAGTAGAGAAAAGACCTGCCCCACTAAAATCCAAAAATGAATAGAAAAGGAATTTAACAAGATAGGTTCTTTCACCTTCATAAATTTCTCACTCCAGCCCTCATATAAAATAATTCCGTGTTTTTTTTTTCAAATTATACGAAAATTATTTCCAAAAATTAAAAATCACTTTTGGATTGTATAATTTAAAAATTATTTATAACTATATTTCCTAATATAGTTTGTAAGTCAATAATTTTTAGATTATAAATTTTAAAAAAAATCTTTTTTTTTTTTAATTTTTGGGTGGGAGAAGAAATTGACGGGTCCACCAGAGTGTCATTTAACAAACAAGTAAAGGAGCTGGTCCACCAGCCCATTAACCAGTTTTTATTTTCTTTTATATTTTCTTTCAAACATATGCTACATGTATAAAATATTAACATTAATATATATATATATAATAAATTATATTTTTATTATATTATCTAAAGAATATAGTCCAAAATTATAAACCCTTAGACACAGTCAAATGATTCAACAAGTGAAAATAATACTTCTATTGACTTGTATTAGTAAAAAGTACCAATTAAATATATTTTGAATAATATTTCTTCTGAGGAAGTGAATTTGCATATTTAGAATCTGATGTTAGCGGGATCAGACACGACATCAACCGCAATGACATGGATACTGACGATGTTGGTGAAGAACCCAGAGGTGTTGCAGCGAGCACAGGAAGAGATTGAAGACGAAGTGGGAAGGGAGAGAAAGGTGGAAGCAAGTGACATAAAAAACCTAATTTATCTGCAAGCAATCGTGAAGGAAACGCTGAGGCTATACCCTCCAGGGCCTCTGCTGGTGCCCCACGAGGCTACACAAGACTGCTACATTCAAGGGTATCATGTACCCAAAGGCACACGTGTGTTTGCGAACGTGTGGAAGCTTCACAGAGATCCTAGTGTCTGGTCGGAGGCTGAGAAGTTTTCACCGGAGAGGTTTGTGAATGAGAATGGAGAAGTTGTTGATGAAGGTCATCAGCATTTTGAGTATTTGCCCTTTGGGTCAGGGAGAAGGGCTTGCCCTGGTTCAACTTTTGCAACACAGGTTACTCTCATTACGATTGCTCGTTTGCTTCAGGCCTTTCGTTTGGAGGTGCCTGTGGATGAACCTGTTGATTTGGAAGAAGGGTTGGGCATCACCTTGCCCAAGATCAACCCTTTGCAGATTCTCTTGAGCTCTAGGTTACCTAATCAGTTTTATAACTCAGACAAATTGTAGACACAACAAATGCAATATCAAACTTCTTGTGTCATAATATATCATAATATCAGTTTTACATCTATTTGTAAATTGATTTTATTTGTAGTTAATATAAAATTTTCAACACATTATCAGTTTATTTAACATTTCATGTCTTTTATAATAATATTTAAAGTTGTTTACACTTTAATACACTCTCGCTTAAATATTAGCCTATCTTTCTTATTAAGGTAATCATAAATGATTGTCCAAATCTTAAGAAACTGGACCACAGGGGTCTCTATCACCTCTCCTCTCGCAGAAATTTATTCTTGATAATTGTCCTATGCTCCAATGCTTGCTAGAAGAGGGTCTGTGGAATCCATTTTAGAACTCAGAACTAAACATTGTTCGTTACTCAAATAACATTTCAAGAAGCAAGAAGGTGTAGAGTAGGAAAACATCGCTCACATTAAAACTATATGGGTTGATAGAGAACAAGTAAACATGTAATACGAAGCACATATTGGAAATTACTATGACACCAATTCTCATTGAAACAACTTAAAAGGGGAATTCTGAATAATGAAATCATTATATATGACCAGTAGCAACTTCTTGATTTCAACAACGATAAGAATTTGGAAAGATAATAAAAAAAATAAGAATAATCAGAAACAGAGTATTTGAGAGAGAATTTCAGAAGGAATATCATACCACACTATATGCCCTATCAAGTACCAAATCCTTGTATCATTTTGTTTTGCTTCACACTTTTCCTTCTTTCCCAATCTTCCATATCACTTTCACCTAACTATTTTGCATAACAAACTTTTTCTCCTCATCCAGCTCAGTATTATTTTGTGTGTGCTTTACACTCATACACATTTTCATTAGGTGCCAATTTTTCACTCTCTCTTTGAAGTATTTCAAATACAATCTTATCTTATTTAGTTCAAATATTTTAATAACCACTTTTTGCAAGCATCAACTTTTCATCTTTTTAATGTCTTATTATCGGTATTCTCTTTTGAAGTTGAATGACAATCCTCATATTTAAGTAACATGGAAAATGGTGAAGGGAGAGAGTGTGGAAGTTCTGGCACCAATGTTATAGTGTGTAGTTGGGGGTGGACATGGTTTCCTCCATTTACTTGTTAGTTAAAGTTGTTTTCTCACTCATTCTCACAATGTCATTTGATGCATTGTAAAAAATGTACAACTCTTTTTCTATCAAGATTATGAACACTACTTTTATATGGAATTTATTAAAAATTCAATTTTTTTCTTCAAAATCACTTATAATGAAATTCTAAAGGCTCTATTCAGCTATATGATTCTTGGTAATTAGCAAACAATTATGCTTTAAATTCACAATTAGTAAGCAGATATCTAATCTAATATATAAATGAGAACCTAACAATCCGAAGGTTTTGAATATTTTATTATTTTGTCAACCAAAGCATTCAAATTTTTTTACCACAAACAGAAAAATGCGTATGTGGCATTTGTTTTTTGTTGAAACAAAACCACTCTCACCTCTCTCTCTTACTCTTAGCATCCTTTGTTCATCTCATTCTCTCAAACTTTTCTTCTTCTCTCTTACTCCATCACTCTGTCTTTTTCTCTCTTCTTCTCCATTGCATGGATCTTTTACTCTCAGATTCATGACCATTGTGACCAATAACAAAAAGGTACAACTTTTCTGTGTTTTTCCGTACTTTTGGATGGGTATTTTGGTCTCATATCTATTTTTCTTTGTTGAAATTCTATGTTGGGTCGATGTCAAAAAGGTAACAACTTTTATTGTTATGTTTCATTTTTGTTCTTATTTTCTTCTATTTTGTTTACTTCTACCATCACTAATAAAAAAATTCATATTTCTTGCCAATTTTGTTTGGAAAATTTTTTCGTATGAACTATTTGCAAATTTTGTTGTCAAAAAAAAAATTTGCAGAAAATTGCTACCAATTTTCTTGCAAAATATTTTGTATAAAACACTTTTTGCAACAAATTTTGTAGAAAACACTTGCAAATTTTATAATTTTGTAGGAAATGATTACCCACGAAAGAATTACCTACCAATTAAAAATCTTAGAAAAAATGGCAGAAAAAAGTCTATTCTTGCAAATTTTTTTATCAAATTTGCAAAAAAAATCCTATGTAATATGAGAATTTCTAGTAGTGCATATTTAACTACTCCTTTTTGTTGTATTTATCTATAAGATGATATTTTGCTCTCAGATTAATCAATATGGTTTAGAACACCAGAAAGGTAAGAACTTCTCTTATTCTACCATATTTGACGTGATATGTAACTATTTTTGTTTGTATTATTCTTCTGTTAGATCAATATTTTTCGTTGAGATTCATTATTTGATTTAAGTTTGCCAAAAGAGTTCAATGCTTTTCTTCTTCTGTCTTATTATGTCTTCTTCATTTGATTTCTTTGTATGATTTAGTTGTTGGATTAATTTTTTTTTTGTAAGATTCATTATCTGATTGAGGTAGGGACATCCATGAAGCTTTTATGCGAAATGGTTCAATGAACTCATTGAAAAACAACAAAAAGATGAAATATGTTTAGTAAATAGTTATTTGCGAAATGGTTTACATTTTTTAAATGATTTAACTACTGGATCAATGTTTTTTTTGTGAGATTCATTATCTAATTTAGGCAGGCACATCTATGAAGATTTTATGCGAAATGGTTCAATGAACTCATTGAAAAACAATAAAAAGGTGAGATCTGTTCATTGAATAATTATTTGCGAAATGGTTTACATTTTTTAAGACTTCATTCATTTTTGTTAATTAACAGAGTTCATTAACATGATTCACTCTTCAAAGTTTTATTTTTCAATATTATCAATAATTTATTTTTTCTAATGACTTTTCAATATTTTTCAACATTATTTTATATAGGGTTAAATATGTTTTTAGTCCCTTAACTTTTGGTGAATTTTGGAATTAGTCCATTTTGAAACTTTGAACCAATTTAGTCCTTCATCTTTTGAAATACGTGGATTTAGTCCTTTTAATCAAATTTTGTTAAGTTTATTTGACATTTCAAGCGCATTTCACAATAGTATTTGATTTAACATTAAAGCAAAAATGTGTCAAACAGTATAAACAACTCAAATACAATCCTAAAATGCGTACGAAACATCAAATAAACCTAACAAAATTTGATTAAAAGGACTAAATCCACGTATTCCGAAAGATGAAGGACTAAATTGGTCCAAAGTTTTAAAATGGACTAATTCCAAAATTCACTGAAAGTTAAGGGACCAAAAACATATTTAACCCTTTTATATATAATACTAAATTTAATTATTTACTTGGCAAGTACATGCACTTAATTTGAACCATCATGATCTATAGGTCTGACTTTTGGCATAACTATACCTATCG
>Ga0214545_1003302_pt1 | contig 30857 bp, 15 predicted proteins | sample CNSS4metaG_FD_160064 | JGI IMG/M metagenome (GOLD analysis project Ga0214545, IMG submission 160064) | Root nodule microbial communities from cowpea collected in UCLA plant growth center, Los Angeles, California, USA - CNSS4 | ecosystem: Host-associated > Plants > Roots > Nodule | place: USA...
AAAGTGTGTGTATATAAAATATATATATATATATATATATATATATATATATATAAATACATTAACAAAATATATTTTGTGAAGGTAGTTTGTAATTATAAACAATTCGCTATAAATGGTGAGAAATTGTTAAAAAAATAAAATAAAATTTGTGAGGATGAGATGTTATTTTTAAAAACTTCCTTACAAAGTTGTCATAAAAAGTAAATTACACTAACGCAAAACCTGTCATCATCACCGAATTTACACTTTACGAAAGTTAAGATGTAATTTGAAGAAAATTTTGAACAAACATTTAATGCAATGAAGGAATCTCTAAACAATAAACTGAAGGAGAAGTTGATGAAGTTCCTGATCAAGTTTGAGTCAATACAAAAGGCTCATATTCTATTGTAGACATATTGAACAAAAATGTTAGTATGATATGTTAATGAAGATCTCTCGATGTGGTTGCAAAAGGACAACAAATGGAAGAAGGATTAACCATACATGGTTTTCTTCTTCAATTGGACTAGACACATGTGGTGGTTGATGAAGTTAAAGATCTTATTACTCGATTGACTTTACAACTATAGAGGTTCAATTTGTTGATTAGGAACATTTAAGGTTTGGCATTTAACTAACAATTTCTCCTTACATAGGTCCATTGGCATTTAATAGTAATCATTTCTTAAGACTGTCTAGTTGTCTATTTTTGTTCTCTTCATAGGAAACCCAACAACAAACTAAAGAACTTACTATGAGGGCAATGTTACAACTTTCATACAATCCAATTAGTATATAACAATTATGATTAATGTGTCTTCAATTTAACTAGAATTGTGGTTGTCACAAACATTTTATGTCAAAGGAGCAGACAAAAGCAAGTTCAAATAATATATCCTATAGTTAGATATCATTTAATCTTTAAATTAATTTTTTTTGTAGAAGTTGCACCATTGAAAAAACATTTTTATTATGAAAAATAATCTGCAAGAAAATAATATCAATTTTTTTTTTTGCAAAATATTTTGCAAAAAATACTTTTATAAAAAAATTTGTAGAAAATACTTGCAATTATAACTTTGAAGGAAATAATTGTAACACCCTAGGTGGATATTACTAAAAAAAACATATATCATATAATTTCTTTTGGAATTTAAAATAATATGTATAAAGTTCTCAAACGCAGGAAAATTTAAAACTTATATCACTGCAGTCCAATTACACTACTCCATCTTTATTACAAGTTCATAGTAGAGAAAAGCATCATAAAAATTTATTACAAAAAGATTGAAAATAAAGCATAGAGAAAAATTTTCCATAGTCTACCCCGCTCCGTGTCTATGCATCAGCGTGCTCACCTGGATCCACATTTGCTCCCGCATGACAAGTCACACGATCATCGCCAAACACAAACATAAATGGTGGGTTGAGAAAGAAAAATAACACAATCAATAAATAATAGCAATTAACCCTTACCCAATCTATCTTAGCCAATTTTAGTTTATTGACTTCTTTATAATGTTACACCCCAATCTCATAACCTATATGAGAAAAGATCCATTCACAACCTTGGTCCTTAGGGATTATCATGCTTCCATGAACCTACCCGCTTGTGGTCCAACTCTACAGACCTCCCAGTCCGTAGTCCAACTCTACGAACATACCCGCTCGTAGTCCAACATGCGTGAACACCTACTATGATCCTCCCCACTCATAACAGCCTCAAGTGTGAGCACGGAACATATGAACCTCCCCGCTCGTATCCCCACACAAGAGTACAAAAGATACGGACCTCCCTGCCCGCATCAATCACGCATCTCATATCCTTATTATGAACCTCCCCGCTGGTAACTAATCCAGCATATCCCTGACCAAGCCATCAAGCCCATCCATGAAAATCCATCTGCAATGGATCCCTACTCGTGCACTATCGCCTGGCGTTGCCTAAGCGCCGCTAGGTGAAATTGTACTCCAAACCGCCTAGCAGTCTTAACATGTCGTCGGGCGCCGCTCGTTCCAGGAACTTCCCTGATTCACCTATCGCTTGGCAGTCCATCCTGTACTGCCAGGCACTACACTAGTAGCGTGATTTTACTAGTTTAATTATTGCACATGTTTTAACCCTCTCGAATCATCATATGCACTCCTTAAAACACCCAATTGAGTATTCACTCAATCTGGTTCAAAATCATATTGCACCTCTACAAATCACAAGCATAAACATGAAAAAACACTCGTACCTTCACAAATTTAAACTCATGACATCACTTGAGTTTGGTTAGTAACACATATTGCATATATGAACTAAAAAGACAACAACATCAATCTAACTCCAAGAGGAATAACAACACTTTAAAGTCAACTCAATTAATAAAAGAATCTCCAATTGAAAATAATAAACCTCTCAAATTATTTCGTCGTTGCAAAAAAAAAAAACCATACTACCAAAGCTCCTCACAATTTCTTTTTGCCGGTACTGTAACCTATGATAATAAAATGCTACCACTATTATAGCAAAAGAATTATGCTAATTCATGTAATAAAAGAAACTGACTATTTATATATATACGAAATCATTCCTTAGTACTGCATCATATCGTCATATCATTTTAGCATCACCAATTAGAGTTGCTACCATGTTAAAAAAAGAATCCTAACTAATAATTGCAACCATTCATTTACGTAAATAAAAGAAACAACCAAAGACATAAAATTAACACCATAATAAGACAAAAATCATAATCATATATAAAATAGTCCAACCCATGACCACCGTATACTGTTAATTATTCCCATCGTATTACCTATAAGATAAAACAAGACTATCACCAACGCAACTCTAATGTTTCATACCACGTAAAAATATCATTAATCATATATTTAATATGTAACCCACATGTTATAATCTATTTATTTCAATTTTATTTGTTTTTGTACATCGACCCGTACTAACATTTTAATTAAATATTATATAAATTATTATCAACTATAAGCTATATAATATTCTAATACTATTATAAAGTTTTATAACATACATTATATATAATATATATAATATTCTAACAAAATCTGGAACTTCCGTTTAATATAACCACGGCAAAACCAAAATAACTTAATGTCACCTCTAATTCAAGCTTATGAAAACACATCCACAACTACCTAATTAATTAGATTGAAAGTCTTATACCGTCGTCTACTTGTGCTAATAAAACAAAATATCATGCTAAAATCTTTCAACCCCTTAAAACCTTCCAGCACTTTAAAAACCAACTTCTACTTCACCAAATATAACACAAAATTATAAAGCTCCATATTATTAGTTAAACTCATCAAACACGACAACCAATCAAAATAATTTCACCACAACATACCTATGTATATATTAAATATATATATATATATATATATATATATATATATATATATATATATATATATATATATATATCGGTAACAAGGAAATAGAGATGCAGTCAAAGAAACATCAACCCACGTTTGGTAAGAATATTTTTAATTTTCTCCCACTTGAACTCGGACATAAAATAAAAACATCATTGATCAAAAGATAAGTTTTACCCAAGATATCTCCAAACAGGAAAGAATTTATAAAAAAAAAGTTAACTCCCCTTACCCGGTTTCCTAGCTCCAAACAATTTCCAATGAATTCTTCCTTGTTCTCAAAGATTAATTTTGATTACTGCACCTACCTCTCTGGTTTCTCAGGGATTTCTATAGTTTCTAGATTTTTCCATCACTTAGCAAAAATATAAAATTATAAAGGGCCTACTTTAGCCAAGATTTGAACCCACAACCCTCTAACCCATCAAACATATGCACACTAACAAACCATCCCATTATTCCTTTCAATTCAAACATTCATACAAACTTAAACCATGCTTTCGCATTCACAATATTTTGGTAAAATAAAACACAATTAAAATCACATTAATGGCACACACTAGACTCAAACCCAATTCCTCTCAACAACTTAAGCTAGCACTATTCCTTACCTAAGACTTGTCAATAAATTCTCTTAGGTACTTCCAACCCATAATTGTTTGTAATTTATTTATTATTCTTTATTCCAATTTCCCGGGTCTTACAATAATTATCCATGAAGGAATTGCCTACAAATTAAAACTCTTAAAAAAATGACAAAAAAAGGTTTTTCTTGCAAAAAATTATAACAAATTTGCTAGAAAAATTGCATGAAATATGAAAAATTCTTGTAGTGTTGTATGATATTAATTTTTACTTCATTTATTTTAGTTTAATAAGCATATAGTTTATTCGAATGTGGGTACTATATCATATATTGGGTAAAAGATATCATTTAGGCAGAAATTCATGAATGAAGAAAAGTAACTTGTAATTTGTGCATGAGTAGAGCTATCAAAACGAGTCACCTGGTCTGATCCACCATGGGTTGGTCACTTAATGAGCCAACCCAACTTGGCTCATTTATTAGCGAGCCTAAAAAATTCTAATCCAGTCCGACCTACCATAGATTGACGAGTTAAACGAGTTCACTTACTTAATTAAAAAAAATCACAATTTCTTTTTTCTACAAGTCTTGAATGTATACATTAATTAGCATTTAATCTTGAGCATCCAAAATTTACTCATCTCATTCATATAAATATTAAACACCATATATAGAAGGCTTCTCATTAGTTTTTTTAATATAATTTAATATTTAGAATTTATGGGTGGGTTGGAAAGCCAACCTGGCTCACCACAGGTTGTCTTGTAGGTTTTAACCCATTTTGTTAGGTTTAGTGATGAGTTATATGGTTTAAGGAATTCCACTACATAAAAACATTGTATCATTGTTTTAGGTGTTCGATAATTCATCACCTATATCAAAGGAGAACATGACCCAAATAAGACAATAATCAACAAGCTATCTCCTCCAACATGTATGTTAGCTTTTGATTAGCTTTTCGTATGAAGTTAGATTTCCCACTTTATTGAATAAAATGGCTTCTATTTATTTTGACTTTGGAAATTTTTATTATGTACTTGGAATGTTCTATTTGAAATGTATATTTTGTTATGGATAATTTCTAATGTACAGATTTTTGTTTTGTGCTAAAACCAACAAAATTAAAAAAAAATGACAAACAAATTTACATATGTTAGTACACCAACAAACGTAAATTTATTTCTTACAAAGCACTAATGAATGTAAATTTACATCTAACATAGCTACAATAGACGTAAAATTACATCTGACATAGAAGTACAAACATAAATTTACATCTAACATAACACCAACAAACGTAAATTTTGATATGTTTTTATTAAATTGTTCCAAATTTACATTGGAGTGAATTTAGTCTAATGTAAATTTATGTCGAGGTCGCTCACAATCCAATGTAAATTTACATGGGTAAATAACAAGACATAAATTTACTTCTCTAATTTCTACATCTAACCTTTATCAAACATAAAAAAACATAAAATAACATACGTGAAAAACCTTATTTGTATTTGTGTTAGTGATAAAGATATTAAAATATATTTTTACAAAATGTTACCAAAAAAGTAATATAATAAAATAACAACTCGATGTTAGAACCATACATTACAAATCAATATCGAATATGGATAGTAGATTACTCTTAATCTAGTGACCTAAATTTAAAGATGACAAATCATAATTTTCTTTTTTCTATTTCTACATAATATCATTACACTCGTCTTCTTTCACATTCTTAAATCTTCTCACACACATATCTTTCATCCAAACTTATTTCCTTCACCCACTTTCATCTCCTTCATCTACTTTTGTCTTTTTCATCTCCACACATTCATCTACATACTTTCCTTTATCTCCTTCATTCATATTTTTCTCCTCTTCTCCATCATTCACATTCTTCTCATCATCTCCTTCCTTCATGTTCATTTCTATAATTCATATTCATCTCCCTTGTACCTTCGTTCGTAATTATGTTAGTGACCAATTTAAAAACTAATTTACTATAGTGAACAATTTAAATACTTGTAAACTTTAGTTACCAATAATTTTTAATTTATAAATTAATATATAAATTGGTTATTATAATGACTAATTAATTTTTGTTATTAAAATTGATCATTAATAAAAAAATTCTTAAAATTAGTTCTTGCAAATATTTATAAACTACTTTTAAACCGAACTTTTGTATTTAACTTTATAACTTCGGAACAAAGAATTGAAAAGATTAGGAAAAACAACACAAAATAGGCAAGATGAGAAAGCGGTAGAAAGCATTAAAAAAATGGTGATCCACATCAACGTAATTGTATTTGAAAATATAGTGAAATAAAACATTTCTGCTGTAAAATATCTATAGAAAAGAATATTACTTTTATGGGTTTGGATAATAATATTTTGAACTTTTTTTTATCTAGTTTTAATCCTTCACTCCAAATTTATATATTATATCATTATAAAAAAATCTAAATAAATAATTAAAGAATGATTAAAATAATAAATTAAAAATAAAAAAAAAATTGATCAAGATATCATTATTTTATACCAAAAATTTTAGCTATAAAAAAATTGGTCGTTATCATTTAGTGGTAAGTATGAGTAATGGATGTTGGGTTAACGGAATAAAAGATTGACGTAAACTTAAATCTGCCACATTCACGTGGGACTCCAATTATATGACGTAATTTGTTCCAGAAATTTGACATAAAAGAATGGTTCTCCTTCTTAACTAATCATTCTCTCAATTGATTACATATAAACAAAATTGTTTGTTTTCCTTATCTTTCATTCGGATTATTTTTATTTTTTTATAATTAAAAAAAATTAAGTTAAATTACTATTTTGATCTCTCTATTTGTCAAGTAATAGCAGTTTGGGTCTCAAATTTTTCATCATCTCAATTTGGTCATAATTTTCTTAAAAATGATTCAATTTAATCTTTACTATTAGTTTGACAAGACGGTGTTAAAGTCAATGTCACGTATCAATTTCTATTTTTTTTAATTTTCTTTTGAATTTTTTTAATTTTTTACACGTGCACTTCACAATTGTGTCATGTGTCAGAATGACTAAATTTAGTTCCTATATTTTTTTTTTAGTTTCAATTTAGTCTCGATTTTGATAAAAAATGAAGTAATATTTTCCCTCCTTAAATTGACACTCAAGTTACATTTTTATAAATTTTATAGTGATATTTTTACTAAAAGTAACGTCTTTATTAAATATTTCTATATATATTTTAAATTAACTTTAAATTCTATACAAAACATTAGACACTAGTACAGAATCGCATTTTTAACTCGCCTTATAGGCTTCGGTTATTGTAGAACCGAAGCCTATAAGGACGCGGTGACATTTTTGAAATTTTTCGAACTTTTTTGCCTCGGGTCCCTATCCAACCGAAGCCTATAAGGGTTTATATGCTTCGGTTATCACTCAACCGAGGCCTATAACTCGTCAGTGTTCCCCAAAATTTTAAAATTGCCACTAACAGCAAAGGCTTTGGCCTCAGGTGGAATAAGACCGAGGCCTATACCACTTTGTGCCTCAGTTATTAATGGAACCGAGGCCATAAACCTTATTTAGGGTTCCAAATTTACGAACCATGCACTGTTCATCTTCTCTGCGCGAACCCAAATTGTGAACTAGTTTTTTCTCCTCTGCACAACTCCCCCAAAATGCAACCAGACCGAGAGCCAGCGCGACGTCACACCACCGTGTGACACTACTGGGACCGAAGACGCAAACAGCCTCTATTGCGACGCCATCAACCTCACCACTGTTGCTCTCGAACCAGATCTGCCTCGCGCCTTCGGCAACCACCACAAGTCGCACCGCTGAAGGAACATCACCTACGACTCGCATGCGACTACACCATCGACACCGCCATCGGAAACCTCCACCGCTGCCAATGCAGAATCACCATTGCGTGTCGCGTGCCACTGCAAAAAACCCTTCTCGAGACATGTGCTCCACCATGGCAGTAGAGTATGAGGTTGCAGATAGAGGCAGTGCAATGAGTTCAAAAGCAGATTCGAAACATTTTGGATTTAGGGTTTAAACCCTCGAGAATCAGTATAGTAGGATAACAGATTTGGGGATTTTCAGTTCCAAACCTATCAGCAAACGTGAAAACAAAAAGGGATTAGGGTTCAAAATTTTAATTATAAATAATTATAGAAAATTAATATGGCTTTGGTTCTTTGCAACCGAGACCAAAAGACACCTGCTTTTGGCCTCACCCCAATATGCCTCGGGTCTAAAACCGAGGCAGAATAACGAAAAAAACCAGGGCCAAAAGCCCTTACTGCACTAGTGAGACTTTGGTTTTGTTTTGAATTTGAAATTTAATTCCTAAACTTATGTGTGACAAGTTATTTAATTTTTAATTTTTACTAAGTTTGTATAATATGATACACTTGTTGCCTTTATATATGATGACAAAATTGTTAAGTTTTGAAATATAGTTTGGGGTTCATTTTGACATGTGACACAAATGTGAAGGGACACGTGTAAAAAATCAAAAACATTTTAAAAATAAAAAAAAATTTCTAAAAAACCATAAATTGACACGTGGCGTTGACTTTAACATCGTCTGGTCAAAATTAACGGCAATGACCAAATTGAATCATTTTTAAGAAAATGAAGACCAACTTCAGACAACGAAAAACTTGAGAACAAAACTGATATCACATGACAAATAGAGAGACCAAAAGAGTAATTTAACCAAAAAATTATCGTGTATCAAGTTGATTTAGTCACATGGCAGAGACAGTATAATGTGACAGTGACAATGTCACATGTCATTATTGAATGTAAAAATTATTGATTTAGTTTACGTATTTGTTATTATGTCTCAATGGGATCTAAATTTGTTTTCAAGCTAAAACAATTTTATGTCTATTCAAAGTAGATATGGCAACGGGGCGGGGCGGGAACGAGTTTCGCTATCCCATACCCATCCCCGTAGAAAAAATCTATCCACATCCCCATTCCCATCCCCAAACCCAACGGGTATCAAACTTTTGTCTCATCCACATCCCTACCGGGTAACAGATAGAATCTCGTACCCATACATGTACTTGTTTTCCTACTACTCCAATATTAATTTTAATTAATTTTATTAAAATAATAAAAAATTACGGTAAAGGAAACAAAATATTATCAAATATTCAATATTAGAGGATGATTGTTTCTTCGATATCAATTACTTTGAAATAAATTATAATTGTTTACATTTTATATTAGAATACTAAATAAAATTTCATGAGAACCAAAACATTTATTAAATTTGCAAACTGCAAACATTAATGAGATCTAGTTGATAAAATTTAAAAATATAAAAGGAAAACAAATATTCAAATTAAACAATAAGGGTATGATAAAATGAAAAATACCTTAAATATCTAAGAAAACTTTTCAAATATTAACATACATACTCAATGGTTGAGAAATAAAGAAAATTGTTTTAGCAAAACAAAAGTTCTTCAAATGAAACAAAAATTAATAATAATAAGTAATTTTTTTTTATATTACCTAGTAAATGATAGATTTATGATATTAAACACTTAAATTGAGAGTATTAAACACTCTCATGTGAAAGGAAAATATACAATAAATAAAAATATTCAAATGTGAGACATAATTTTTTTTAATTCAGATACATCATTTTAACATAATTACATAAAGGTTATGATAAAATGAAAAATATATTGGAGATGCGAATGAGTTTAATGACAAACCAAATAATTAGAAGAAATAAAAAAAAAAAAAATATATATATATATATATATATATATATATATATATATATATATATATATATGGTTACTTAATTAATTATGAATATTTTAATAATTTAAACGGAAATGGAGATATGGTGGGGACGGGTATTATGGCGGGGATATGTACATCCCCATACCCAATTGAAAAAGTCGGGGATTCCCCATACCCATATTCATACCCAAACAATGCGGGGATTCCCCGTCAAAACGGAGACAGGTTCGGGCAATACCCACGGGGACGGGTTTATTTGCCATCTCTAATTCAAAGTGAGACAATATTTAACCTTTATATAAATTTTGCATCTTTATATAAATGTCGCATATGGAATGATTTAAACTATTATAAATAGAGCAAAGTAATAAGATTTTATACCACAATAACCTACAAATTACGTATGGAATCGCATAGTGAAGAGAATGCTACAAAATTTATTCAAGCTCAAACTCACTTTTGGAATCACATTTTCAAGATAAGAAACTCTTTTTCTCTTAAGTGTGCTATTGAGTTGAGCATAGCAGATATCATACACAACCATGGCCAACCTATGCCACTCTCACAACTTATTGCTTCATTACCGCTCCACCTTTCCAAGACTTTCTTTATTAGCTGCTTAATGAGAATTCTGAGTCATTCTAGTTTTTTCTCTGAACACCATGACCCCCCAAATGAGCCTGAACTCATGTATATGCTAACTGATGCATCTAAATTACTCCTAAAGGACCACCACTCCAGCATGACATCGTTGCTACAACTCCTAGTTGATCCAGTTTACATTAATCCATGGTACCAACTCTCTACCTAGTTCACAAATGAAGACCCTACACCATTTCATACTGAATATGGGATGCTAGTTTGGGATTTGCTAGGTGTAATCCTAAATTCAACCACGTTTTCAACGATGCCATGGCTATTGACAGTAAATGGGTTTCTAGCGTAGTGATTGAGAAGTGCGAGGGAGTGTTTAATGCATCAAAGTCATTGGTTGATGTTGGAGGGGGAACAAGGACAATGGCTAACACTACAAAAAAAGTGAACATTTGTGACAGTTAAAATTACAAATTTTAGGAATTAAAAACCGTTACAAATGAAATTTTCAACGGTTCAAAAAAAAGTCAAAATTGCGCACTTCTAAAACAGATTTTGACAAGGAAAATGTCTGTCAGTGACTACTACTAATGCAAATGAGGATATGTCAAATTGAAAGCAGACCTGGATCTATTGGACCAACAGTTGAAAGTGTGAGATGCTCACTTTCTGAAATAACATCAGCTTGCAATACGCGTCCAACATCAAAAGGCTCAGAGGCGTAAACTGATTTGGTTGCACCTGAGAAAGTTATATTATATGATAAGGGAAGATAAAAACGGTGAACTTACTGGATGATATACTTAACAAGTCTTCCAGCATCTTAAACAACAGAAAATACATACATAATAAGCTCCACAGACAGTTATGTTTGGCTAGCTTAAATGTATAATAGCCACAAAAATGCAAGTCACAAGCTATGTATTAAGCTCTTACAAAATGGTTCAGACCTAACTTAATCCTACAAAATCGACTTGTAAAAAGAAGTTTACACTCATTTATATACTAAAATATGGTCATATATCTCTTGTGGGTGTGATCGAATAGTGAGTGGATGATAGAATTAATAAACCTCACTAGAATAGGTCCGGATACCATCTTATAAAATAGTTTGAGTCTAAATAAATTAATCATTAGTATTTAAACAACACAGGTAGTTTACATTGAGATGAAAAATGTTAAACAGATTATAGGTATATAACTTTCTATAAATACTAAAGGATAGAATTTGCATAATCATAACTGTTATTTGCCTTTTGGGAAAGTGACCAATAATAGGAAATGCAATACAATAAGTTGAAGAAATGCATAAATCAAGAGCCAGCCAAATCGCTAGTTGAAAAAAATAAAATAAAACAGAAAAACTATTTGATATAAGTTCTTTTTTTGCACCATCAGATGATACACGATACCACTGAATTGAACATTTAGAAACTTCAGGAGCATTATCAGAGCAAGGTTGAATTTGCAAGTAAGAACCTAAGGTTTCATTCCCTTTAAGTTCATATAAATGAGGAATATTCTCCCCGCCTTTCTTTGTCCTAGTTAGCTGAAAAGTATGAAGATAAATACTGCATGACACAAAGAAGAGGTGACAAAAATGCTAAGATAAGAGGGAGAAACCAAACACTTGAGGATTCCAGCAAGAATCTCATATTACTACTCAATGTGAAACTTACATATATCCCCAAAATCCATGCATGATGCAAAGTAACTAAATATTCAAGTATATATATATATATATATATATATATATATATATATATATGCAAAGAACATCCTTCATAAATATAAAACAGTGAAAGTCTCATAACATTCTCCAATTATCAATATTGATATGAATCATTTGTTTTTTCATTAGGAATATTCCCTTGATCACATACCTAAAATAAAAAATAACCATAATTAGTAGCATTATTTACATTATAAAAAATTATTAAGATACTAAAGATTTAAATATTACGAATGATGGATGAATCATAGGAAAGTTGTTGAGGCAATTCTCCTTATTTTTGTACAGAGAAAAGTCATCATTGATGTTTATGAACAAACCTATTACAAAACACAATAAATCAAATTAATCGAGTAACATAACCTAGATGACTAAAACTTGAGATGTACTAACATCACATTCAAAGATGGGCAAACTCACTTTTACTTTAGAGAAACACATAATGAACTACATGCATTGGCTAGGGTAGGACCATATATCATATCTATTTGTTTATCTAAGAGATCAAATCATATAGTTTTTGTTCATATCACTCATATTCATACATTATGCTATCTATCTATTTAACAATTTGGTTAAGAGACCAAAAACACATTTAACCCTTTTTTGTTTGATGTGATCTAAGTAAAAACATCCACTACAAAAAATCGTCTAAGTTGTGACGTTTATTTTTGTATATTACAACGTTTTCAAACGTCGTTATTTACGCGCGCTGCGTTTTTCGAAAACATCGTAATTCTTGCCGCCACAAAATATAATATGGCGTTTTAAAGTGAAACGCCGCAACAAATGCCATTTTATACATTGTATAAAATGACGTTTTTAAGAAGTAATTAATGACAGTTAAAAATGACGTTATTTACTTACTAAAAAACAAATCCTAAAAAAAACGACACTTATAAATGTCATAATTCACATTGTATTATTACATTTATAAATGTTACTATTATAAATAATTGTTAAATAAAATATTTTATTATTTATTATTATCCACAATTCAATATAATATTTTTTTAATAATAACAATTTAAATTATATAAAACCTGTAAAAAAAATATATGGAAGTATACAAAAGAAATGAAATTTTTTTTATTTCATTGATTGTTTAAAAATTACAAGTACCCACCAAGAATTCAAATATACTAACATAAAACAAATAATATTAAAAGATATTATCAATTCATAATACATTTTTATACTTAAACCTAATCCTAAACTTTTTTTTTTCCTCCTATTTTGCTCTTCCATTTGATCATGCTTCATCGTTGGGAGACGATACATCACTTTGAACATCATTTGCGCATGGAATAAATAAATAATATAAGTATTTGAATAATTTTAAAATAACAAAACAATTAGTTTAAGAAATTTTCTTAAGTAAATTATCTAGATTTTCTTAAGTAGAAAATCTAAATAAAAAGTGGCAAAGAAATATGATAGAGATTGATGCTTATCTATAAAACTGATAAATGATGCTTAGCATTGTTAAAAGAAACATGTGTATGTAGGTGATGGTACAACTATATGTTATAATATATTACTGAAAAATAATCAAAGTCCGTGTCCGTGTCCCCTTTTTATGATTTAGACGCTTCCCCGTATCCGTGTCGTGTCCGTGTCGTGTTGGGCTTCATAGCCTGAAAGCACCTCATACAAAGCTAAACCCAAACATTTAAAAAAATCAAGATTTAATTTTTACCCCACACCAAAAATCTGAAATAAAAAAAAGAAACATAATCAAAGTATCCCAAAAATGAAGCGCCAATTCAATAAAAAAAGAAAATAAAAAGGGTAAGAGATAGTCACAACAACAAACAACGTCACACCAATGCAATAGAAGAAACACGAAATAGGTAAGAGACACGAAATAGAAGAACGATCACTGAGATGCACAAATCAAAGCACAAAACAAAAAATGGGAAACCTAATTTCAAGAAAAAGACACTGGCTCACAATAGAAATAAGATTAAAACGGTTTAGCTGGAAAAGCTAAGAAATCGAGAAATCGAGAAGCTAGAATTTGGGAGGTACCAAATGTATATACGTTAATAGGATTGGAGGGTGAAAAGTGGATTCCAAGCAAAGCCTCACCAGAGTGAGTGTTTAGGATGAGCGATTCCGATGAAGGTGGACGAGTTGGGGTGGTTTTGGTGAGCTTCATTAGGATGAGCGATTCCGATGAGGGTGGACAGTTTGGGGCGGTTTTGGTGAGCTTCAATGGTGTTGGTGTGAAAGGATCGTAAGAGAGCTGACGTGTGGTAAGGTACAAGTGCGATGACATGCGATGAGGTATAGGTGTGATACCCACGTTGAGCTCCAAGTAGAGTCGGAGAAGGTCCATCTACGGTGGATATGAGATATGTGACGGTGGCAGTGTTGGTAAGGTGAGCTGCAATAGTGGTGAAGTTTTTGCGAGGAGTGAGTGCGGTGGGAGAAATTGAAGAAAATTAGGGTTTAGAAGGAGGAATTTGAATAAGAACGTTGAGTTGGGGTGTAGGGGAGGAGGGGAAAGAAATTTGATAAAAAAAGTTCTGAACATTTTAAAGAAAAACTTCCCGAAACTTGAAAATTAAAGGTTGTAAGAAATTTTACACAAGAAAAAAAAATTATGGTAGAATGATATTTATAAAATGTCATAATTTTTAATAATAGTATGACATTTAATAATACGACACTTAAAAATGTCATATATTGCATGTAAATTATGACAGTTTTATAAACTTTATATTATATTGCAAAAAGTGACATTTTCAAATAAACGTCATATTAAAAACGCCATAATATACATGATTTTTTGTAGTGATCATAAGAGAGGTTATTGAAATAGTAGGTGAAATGCCATTAAACTACAATCATCTTAGTAGATTTAAGTTTACTTCATATCAAGGTTATCAAACTCAAGAGTTTACGTAAACTTTACTTTGATACTAAAAAAATTAATTTATATAAATAACATCCTAATGCAAATAAATTCACAAAATAATACAACATAAAAATACTTTAAATAAATAAATTCATATAAATATTGTAAAATATAAATTCAAATGTCATGTGTCAATGTCTAATCCTCTAATTAATTCTCTAATGACATTAATTTATTCTAATTAATCAGTTCTTCAGTATAAAATTAAAAATATGTTATAATATATAAATAAACAAACACTATTTTTAAGAGTTAAAAGCTAACTAATAATATTTAACAATGTTGCTTTCCAATAAGAAACTCGCATGTAGAGGGCCGAAAAGGTTATAACTTTAAGTTATAAGATTGTTTTTAAAAATGTTATAAACTAAAACATTCAAAATGCCAGAGGGGAACGTGTGCAGAGGTGAGTGCGAACAACGTTCGAGGAGAGGATGACCCAGCCGACAGCATGCGAGGCGACATCAACTAAGCGTGACAGCGACGACAATCGACGATGGTGACCACACTGACGGTGGGCGTGAGAGACTACATGAGAGAGGGTGAACTACGAAGCAAGAGCCCTAATCTGGTGTAAGAGAGAAAGATAAGAGGGCGTGATGCGCGAGAAGAAGAAAGGACTTGAGCACTAGGAGCCCTAATCTGGTGGGATGGTCTTCTCCATACAAATTCGTTTTAATTAAAATTTTGTCCATCGAACTCGCAAAAACGCATCTAAAATCGCAAGCTCATACAATTCTATCGATTCTGCAACCGAGTATATCGATTCCACACAAAAAGCGAGTTTGCTTCTGAGTTGACTCGGAAGCCATAGCTAAAAACGCAAACTCGTCCGAGTTAACGAGTTAATGAGTTAACTCGCGAGTTTGATAACCATGCTTCATATCCATTTAAATTGCTGAGGTTGAAGTGAATGGGCATTGAAGCCAAACTAAGTATAGAAAGAAAACTTGAAGACGTCTCACTATATGAATGGGCATTGAAGCCAAACACTTTAGATGGGCAAGGTCCCAAACCTAATCGCCTAGCTTTTTGCATAATGATTAGAGGATTAATAAATTGGAAAACTATATGAAACATATATTACTTGGCTGAGGTGCATGTCAAGGTGGAGGGGGAGCCTGTTCAGTACTTAGTCGAGGTGTAGGAAGAGGTGGAGGAGGAGCTTGTTCACTACTTGGTTGAGGTGCAATTGGAGGTGGAGTAGGAAATGGAAATGAAGAACCTTTTCAGTTTTGGAAAATGAATCAATTTGTTGAATATAACAACTACAAGTTATATATGGAAAAAAATTAGTGGAAAAAAAAATAGTAAGAGAGTTGAGATATCTACCAAAGTTTATATGGACGTTGAAGATATGAAGGATGAGTAAACTTAGGTGCAAAAACTGGTATATCAACTTGTGTATCTGACTTAGGCTTATTTGAGGTTGCAAATTTCTTTTTCAAGATTCCTAAGGACCAATAAAACTCTTGAAGATTTAATATTACATGGCCATGAATAATGAAGTCCAAAATTTTAAATTCAACATTTACCTCAATGAGATGAATGACGACGTGAAGGTGAACAAATGTTATTATGATAAACTACTTGTCCCCATGTAGAAGAGGATTTGAGTGGTGTATACATTCAACCTAATATTTTTGGTTGATGTTTTCTTTGTCTTCAGGTGGTCTTGAAAAAAATAAGACAAACACATCAAAATCAACAAGGAGTAGTAGTCAACTTTAGGTGGTCTCTACATCTCCAATCTAAAAACTATGTAGGATTACATGATCGAATTATTTTAGATGCAAACAAGAAATGGACTTATTTTTATTAATGAAAAGGTCTCGATTCAGTACTATATTTATTAGAGTTTGATGATATATATTTTATTTAGCATGCAAAAGTTTATTATAAATGAACAAGCAAACGTAAATCTTCGATGCGGTGTAAAGAAAGGCTGCACTTGTATTATTTAAACACAAAAAGAAACAAATGAAATCTAATAAAGCGACAAACGCAAGCTCAAGAAAAATAGAGAAAGTTATTGTAATATAGTCATCCTGATTTTATATGCGCATTTATAAGTTTCATAATACCGAAATATTTGATCTTAGAAGAAAAAAATAAATACCAAGAACGTAAATAATATCTATAATCATTTTCAATTACGGAACCATTTCGTCACAGAAAAACTAAATATATATTGTACAAATTTAATAGAACCAATATAAACTCCTACTAAGAAAAATATTCACTACTTTCTAACAAACCCTTGTTTAAAATCACTACGTTGATCCCCTTTGAGAGTGTAATTGACACCTTTGAGAGTGTAATTGACGGTACATTGAGAAAAAGTTTTCCACATGTTAGGTTAAATTATACCTTTTGTCTCTATTTTCGTAACAAAAAATCAATTTGGTCCCTGTATTTTTTTTATCTTAATTTAGTCTCTATTTTTGAAAATTTGATGCAATCAAGTCCTTTCCGTTAGTGGTATAGTAATGACGTTAAATAGGTGTCACGTGTTAGTTTCTGAATTTTTTGAATTTTTATTTATTTTTTAAAAATTTAAAAAAAATAAAAAATTTGCTACGTGTCAAGCTAACATCGTGCCACATGGCAGTGACAGTGTGATGTTGTAGTGAAAATGCCACGTGTCACTATTATGCCAAGTGTAATTTTCCTAGTCTCAATTTGGTCACAGTATTTTAATTTTTGTCTCAATTTAGTCTCAATTTTTGTAAAAATTGAACAATTATGTTCTCTCCAAATTGAAACCAAATTTAATTTTTATATAAAGATAAACAAATATTCACATCAAAATTGATATTTGAAGTAAATATTTTTAACAAGATTAATTTTATTTAAATTTATATTTTACACTAAACTTTATTTAAACTTGTTTTAAAGTTGTTAATAGAAAATAATGCTAATAAAAAAAATCATAAATTATATTGATATTTTATTCCATCATACTTTAATATTGTTTTTTATTTGAATTTATATTTTAAATAATTTTATATTTTTAAAATGTGTAAAATTCAATCATTTCTATACAAATGCTTGAGGTGATGTAAAAATAACAATTATATAAATGTTAAAAAAAATTATCTAGTTTATGTAACAATAAAAAACAAATAAATTTAAAATTTAAAAACAATTATAAGTGAAACAAATTTAAATAAACTTAGTTTTGTTAAAAATATATAATAAAAATATCAATTTGAATAAAAATATCAAATTTAATAAAAATATCAAATTTAATAAAAATATCAAATTTAATAAAAATATTAAATTTAATAAAAATATTCTATAACATTTATAAAAAAGTTAATTTTTGTTTCAATTTGGAGAGGGACGAAATTACACAATTTTTACAAAAATTGGGACTAAATTAAGACAAAAATTAAAATATAGGAACAAAATTGAGAATGAGAAAATGACACCTGACATAATAGTGACACGTGGCATTGTCACTGCCACATCACACTGTCACTACCACGTGCACGATGTCAGCTTGACATGTGTCAAATTTTTAATTTTTTTAAAAACTTTTAAAAATAAATAAAAAAATTCAAAAAAAAAATTCAAAAATCCAAGAACTAACGCGTGGCACCCCATTTAATGTCGTTAATACACCAGTAATGGAAAGCACTTGATTGCATTAAATTTCCTAAAATAGGGATGAAATTGAGTTAAAAAAACCTAGAGGGACCAAATTGATAATTTAACCTCTCTCCCTTTCCTATAGCTAACGTCAGTTTCATCAAAAGCTAATAGTGTATGAGTGTGAATGAAGGAAGACTCGTCAATTACCTTGTTAGTTGTATATTGCCATCCTCACTTGGAAATAATAATTCTAAGTTTTATTGTTCAAATGGTTTAGATTTATAAAAATTACCAACATCATTTTCACCCATGTTGTACTTGTTTCTCCATTGTAAATGTACATGTATATTGCTTTTCACAATCAATTAGACCCATAGCCAAGAATTTTAAATCATTTGAATGGATGCCAATTCATTCAATCGTTATCTAATACAAAACAAAACAAAAACAAAATACTTAATATTCAGATATATACTTAATATTTTAATAATATATATAAATCAAAGATCATGCCTATCAAAAAAAATATACATACACGACGTGAAAACCATTCTGCAAATTTCTTATGAACCCTTTTGTCTATCACAAAGGATGATCTTTTGCGACTTCTTAGTTGTCTTTGTAAAGGGTCTCTAAAGTCCTTATGTGAAACATATAAAATATATAATCTAATGTTGAAGGAGAAACCAATTATACAAATAAACATAAATACTTACTCTCGAAATGGGTCAACTATGGTGCAGTTAGTTAGCACATGACGATATGCTTGAAACTTTTGCTCTGTAGATGAAGTGAAATAAGTAAAACCCTCGACTGGTTTTCCAACATATGGGAATAATGTACTTACATTAGATGGAACAATATAAGGTTCATTGACACAGTCGATTGAATATAGTCTCAATTCCATATAAATATCTAGAAAAAACATTAAAGCCTATTCAACCATGTATCCTTCAACTATAGACCCTTCAACTTGTGCCTTATTATGAACATAACACATTAATTTTCCAAGATATCTCCCAATCAGATATACAACCATCGATATTGGACGTGTCCTCCAAGATTGAGATCTTGTACCAAATGCACAATTAAATGAATCATGACTATAAAGAAAGAAGGAGGAAATAACATTTCCATGTGATAGTGTGAGGACGACTCTACTTTGTAGTTGGTCAAGTTTATCCCTTCTTAAAACTTTATCGCACAATTGTCAAAAGAACATACACAAATCAATCAAAATAGAGCATACTTCTTTGGGAAATGTCTTTCTCATTGCCCAAGGTAGAAGTTGCTCCATCAAAACATGTGAGTCATGACTTTTTAATCCACCAAGCCTACGTTGTTTGATATCTACGCATCTACTAATGTTGCTATAATAACCATCTGGAACAATTAAGTTCTTTAAAGTTTTGAGAAAGAAATATTTATTTACATTTTTCAATGTATATATAGTAGGGAAATATCTAGTATTCTCATCAGGCCAAAAATTAGGTCTAATACCCCACAATTGTAAATCCTTTCATGCTTTTAGATTGTCTTTAAATTTTTTTAAACTATCATTCCACAATGTAAACACCACCTTATCACATATTTTTGTTTTTCAATATTCATAGCATCCAAATTGTGATGTAATAAGTGGTCTAACCAATAAGGAAGTTAAAAAAATACTTTTTTTTTGCCCTGTTTGAGTGTTTAACTTAGCATGATTAACTCCCTGTTGTCTTTTGGCCCAATCTTCAAGTACTGATTCTTTCCCAATTTCAACATTGACGTTTTCAACTTCTTGTAAGACATCATATTGTGATACTACAATAGGTGGATTTCTATTTTCTATAGTTCCATCAAATCTCATGCAAGTCGGTCTAAAATAATTAAATAATAACTTAGGAATGCATAATCAAAAGTTTTAATAATAACATGATAAAAATAATTTAATGTGTAAATATGATTTCAACTTAAATATTTTTTTTATCAGTTAAGGAAAATGAATTTATTGAAAATGAATAAAATCATGTTGAAAATGTTAATATTTAAACCTCAAATCATATCTTACACCAAATTAATTAATAAATGAATGTCAAACATCAGAAAACCATAATTGAATAAATAATAATATCATGATAAACAGAAAAATGTCATTTGAAAATAATAATATATAATAAATATATTTAATAATTTTTTTAGTATACGCCGATAAAAAAGTTAAGTTTAGTCGTGGATTTTAATTGAGTTCTTATTAAAGTTTTTTTAATTTAGGATTAAATATGTCTATACTTCTTCAAATTTTAATGAAATTTGGAATTAGTTCGTCAAATTTTTTGACTAATTTAGTCATTCATATTTAAAAATGTGTGAATTTAGTCATTTTAACCAAATTTGTTAAGTTTATCTGACATTTCAAGCGCATTTCATAATAGTATTTGAATTGTTTATACCGTTTGACATATTTTCGCTTCAATGTTAACTCAAATATTATCATAAAATGCGTTTAAAATGTCAAATAAACTTAAAAAAATTTGATAAGAATGACTAAATCTACGCATTTCGAAGAAGAACTAATTCTAAAATTTATTAAAACTTGAGGGACCAAAAACATATTTAACCCTTTAATTTATTGTATATTGAGAATTTTTATATATTTTTTAATTAAGTTCTTATTATTTAATTTTTTAATTAATCAGATGATGTGACTATCATTCTATGTCTCCTAATCTTAATTTATTACTTTTATGTGTTAATCAATATAAGACACTAAACATATTAGTTAAGAAAGTAATCAATATATTTGTTTCATTAAAGATTATGATAAGAAAATGATAGTTATTTAGTTTTTATCATCATGAATGGTGTTTTATTTAGAGAAATGTTAGTTTATGTGTGATCGTAAGAACAAAAGAACTTGGGATGAAATCAGTTAAAAAAAAAAGAAAAGTAGAAATATAAAAAAAAAAAATTGCGAATAGAAAAGAAATGTTTAGAGGTGCAGGGAAAAGTCGCAACTGGGGGCAACCCTTGGGAAGTTCTGGACCACCCAGGCCCAAATTTTGTGGATATTTTGAAGGGAAAAGCTGAATGCTCTTACTCCTTGTCTCTAACCTCAATACACAACAATAGAAAGAAGATTCATTATGTTATTTCTTTTTTCGACTTTGGACACAGAACACCTTTGATAAACTAAGTGTGAGCTGCAAGTTCAGCTACAAACTTATAATATTAGTATAATTTAGAGATTTTAATATTGTGAAACTAAGTAGCATAATTATATATAAAAGTTGAGTGGATGCTTTTATAAGGCTAAGTTGGTCCCTTATCTGGCACAACTATTGATCTATATCATCTAATATAATAGATCAGATTCCAACAACATAACCATAACTTTTCAAAGTTTACGTGAGATGGTTGATTTTTTATTTTTACTTTGTTAATATATACTTCTATTAATAACCTACCAAATTACATATGGAATCCCATAGTGAAGAGAATGCTACAAAATTTGTTCAAGCTCAAACTCACGTTTGGAAACATATTTTCAACTTCATAAACTCTATGTCCCTTAAATGTGCAAATGACTTAAGCATACCAGATATCATACACGACTATGGCCAACCTATGCCAATCTCAGAACTCATTGCTTCACTACCAATCCACCCTTCCAAGACTTGTTTCCTCAACCGGTTGATGAAAATTTTGACTCATTCTGGTTTTTTCTCTCAACACAATGCGACAGAAAATGAGCTTGAAGTGAGGTATGCGCTAACTGATGCATCTAAACTACTCCTTAAGGACCATCCCTTTAGTATGAAACGTGTGCCGCAATTAATTTTTGATCCAGTTTTGATGAATCCATGGTTTCAATTCTCTACTTGGTTCACAAATGAAGACCCTACGCCGTTTCACAGTGTAAATGGTATGGGATTATGGGATTTTGCTGGACGTGAGTCTAATTTCAATCACCTTTTCAATGAATTCATGGCTGTAGACAGTCGATTGGTTTCCACTGTGATGATTGAGAAGTATAAGAAAGTGTTTGAAGGAATAGAATCATTGGTTGATGTTGGAGGAGGAACAGGGACCATGGCTAAGGTCGTTGTTGAGTCCTTCCCACAGGTAATTAAAGTGCATTGTGTTTGATCTGCCACATGTTGTTGCAGGCTTGGAAGAAACTCAGAACATAAAATATGTTGGAGGGGACATGTTTGAAGCAATTCCTCATGCTGATTCCATTATGTTGAAGGTAAATATATACAATCTTAGTATTAATTATACATTAGCATAACTTGGTCTTTGTTGTTACTTAATTGATATATCCTTTTATGGCTGCAGCTGTGCCGGTAAAAATAATTTTGAAATTTCAAAACTTTGTAGAGATACAAAGTAAAGAAGTTGGAAAATTAAAATGAAATTTAATTGAATTTATAAAGATTAAAAACATATTTTTACTATGGGTTAAAAGTAATAACAAACTTGTGACCTCTGGAACAAATATAATACAAACCTAACCAATAAGTGAAAGTAGGGCCTAGTATCTGAACTTGAGAGTGTGAACTCAGTATATATATAAAAAAAAGAATATGGATAACAAAATCAATCTTGATTTTCCATTTTTTGTTTTGTGATTCTGATCATTTGTATTTTGAGAATGAAACAGTGGATAATGCATAACTGGAAGGATGAGGAATGTGTAAAAATACTGAAAAATTGCAAGGAGGCAATAGGTAGTGAGGGAAGGGTTATTATCATCGACGCTGTAATGGAGAATATGGAAGACGATGAATTAATTGAGACACAAATTCTCTTAGATATGAATATGATGATGTGGTTCGGTGGTAAAGAAAGAAATGAGAAAGAGTGGGCCAACCTCATTTTCTCTGCTGGCTTCAGTAACTACAACATCACACCAACTCAAGGTTTATTTTCTATCATTGAGGTTTATCCCTAGTGTGTTACTGCTACCAAACCAGTGCATCAGAAGAACTAAACTATTTATGTTTATCATAAATTTCTATATGTTTTCCTTCTTCTGCTTTTATGTTTAACTTACTGTTCTTGTTTATCTTCTGCTTTTATGTATAATTTAAAATAATTTGGAGAAAATAAAGTCGATCATTAATTGTCAAGTTATTACCATGATCTATATTATAATATATATATATATATATTATAAACACTCTGGATCAGTACAATTTCCTATTCAATGTATTTCATCTTATGTTATGGAACTTAAAATGAATTAATGAATTAATTCTATTATATGATTAATTTATAATATTATTGGCGAGCATAAATATTTAGAATGAATTAATTCTATTATATAACTAAACTAATTTAAAATATTATGATGGATCCATGATTTAATAAAATAAAAAAACATATTAGTTGTTATGAGAAGTTATAATTACATTTGCAAGATAACAATGGTCATGACCATATATATTGTTGTAATTAGGATAACAATGATGGTCTTATATAATTGTCGATAAACCCGATATATCTTTTAGATGCAACATTTACAATTTCGTTTTAATCAAAAACTTGTCAAAATTTCAACAAATTCATTAGTGTAGAAAATGGTGTTGGTCAGGGTTATTTTTGTCATTCAGCTTTGGTTTCAAACTTAAGGTATATTCATCATTCAGCCACGTATTGTTAGTGACACAGCACATATATCTAAACACAAAATTGATTTGATATAAGTAATTAGATAAATCAATCAAATAATGGTAATCACTCAAAGGCTCACATAATCCATAATTGAATAATGGTAATATTCAGTTCTTCTTTTCCTGGTGGAATCTCTAAGACATCTTGTCTATGCAAGTACAGTAGGATGCAAAGGTATCTCCCAAAAACATTAGAATCACAAGGAATCTGCATCGACTAATTAGTTATGATTTCAACAAGCTGTTGTAATGCACCAAGAGGGTCATCCAAAGATAAAGGAATCTTCTTGGGTTGAGGACTTTCTTGTCGATGCAACTGAGTTTAAATGGATTACAATTTAATGTTGAATGTAAATAACATGTAAACTATAAAATTTAGTATATGGTGAGTTTCAGAGTCTGTACCGAGGGGGGCTCAGAATTAGAATCAACCAAATCTCTAGGCCAGACGAGGAAACATTGAAATGCTTGTGCCATAGTATATACCTCATGTGTTGGCACATGAACTAAAGCATACAACATGAGAACTTCCTCTATCGTGACCTTAACCTCATTGTTCGATTGCTCCATACCAAAAAGAATTGTGGCTGCCTCAAAATATATAACTGGCATGGATGAGTGTCGTCCAAGTCATTCCCTGGTATGGGTGGATGTGAATAACTCCCATTTCCACTTCTATTTGATAAAGTCAATGTTTTATTAATATTATTGAATTATTTTATTAAATAATAATTATTTAATCCGTAACTTATAGAAAAAAAAGTTTGTTATTTTTACCCGTGAGAGGCACTGATGGTTCTAGTGGAGGAGATAATTGTGGACGAATGTCATAACTCTCAAACTATTGTTGGAACGTGCGCATAACCCTTTCAGGCACCTTCTTATTGATTGTTTGCATTAGTCTTTCTAAATCCTCAATAGTGTGTATGCATGAAGATTGACAAGAGGAGGCACCAAAATATTGGCGAATGTCGACTCCTAATCCACCAGCACGCACACGTTCAAGGTTCTTAGGCCGTCTTATTGCAGTAACAAGTATGTCATGATGACCTTTTGGAGTGAAAGCTCCTTAGGAGCTTTACTCAACCTAGAAGTCCTACAATATAACAAAGAAAAGTTACAAAAAATCATATATTATAGAAAACTTATACAAGATGGACTATTTAAAGAAAAATTATAATCTTAAAATTTTTTTCAAACATTTCTCGTGCAGTGTTAGAAGTGTAGGAGCCCGATGATCGTAGACGGGCTAACTTCCACTTTTCTTATTTGTCATTATCTTCTCTTCAAATTTTCTAAACCACCATGCGACAATAAATGTGGGATTTTATTTTAAGTACTTATCCTTTGGGCCTTTTTTCTCTTTTCCTATAACATATAAAATCCTTTTTATGAATTAGTTCAACCTATACACAATTATCAATTAAATAATTGATTATTTGAAATAAACATACTTGTCATTCCTCACATGTACGAAGCTCAACAAACTTACAGCAAGTGTCTTCATCAATTGCTTTGTATTTAACACAAGAATGTTCATTGGTTTTTGCTCAAAAGACATCTCTAGATGTCAATTTTATCTTAAATCCACAAAATTTCTAAACCACTGATCATAATCATTTATGTCTAAGCGTCGCCACATTTGGAATGTCAAATGTCATCTGCAATATAGAAAATGCAGATCAAAAGTATTTAACAAATTATCAATAAATTCAATAAAATTAATATTATTTACCAATAAATCATGTCGTTTCATGTTCCGATCAACTTCAGTCACATGATCGAAAGATGGAGTAAGGATGGGTATTTTGTCTCGTGCCAATACTCATAAATAGCTTTTAAAGACCTCTGCATGAGAACTTGAAGCTATACTAATGTTGACGTTAATATATATAGTTGTTTTCTCACCATTAGCTCTTCTCATTAAGAGTTGTCTCAACATAGTTACCTATCTGGTAGGTCTCCATTAGGTCCTTCATCTTCTGATCAATTATGATGTTCAACCATATATTTGTTAAAAGAAAAACGCACAAAACATTAATAACAAGCATATTAAATCACATATAAAAAGATTATTTAACAAAACATGTAAGATTGTATAAGAATATGAAATTCATACATAATATTATGGACTGGTCATATGTATATTACCAAAAAATCTTTCGGTAAATAACGCGCACTGTTCATCTTCTTCCTCCTCCCTCTTTCATTTTTTTTCGTCGTCATCGTCGCCATCACCACGTCGTCCCTTTCTTCTTCTTCTTCATCTCATCGTCTTTTAATGTGAACTTTCGGCAGGAAATTTCCCATATGTGCCATCCTTCTTTTAAATTATCGACGAATTTTACTGAAGAATTTTAAGTTATGTAAGTACTGACGAATTTTACGGACTAAAATAATTCGTCAACAATACAAATTTGGGCGAGAAATTTACCGCAAATTCGTTGATAAAAAATTTTAAATTATAGACGAATTTTACCGACGGATTTTAAGTTTTGTATGTACCGACAAACAAAATAATCCGTCAACAATACAAATTTGGGCGGGAAATATTCCGCTACTTTTACCGACGAAATAATTTGTCGGTAAAATTTCGTGGGTAATTCCATTATTTTTTGTAGTGTGGGTGCCACCAATGTTAAGATTACTCAAATTCTCTTCATTAACATCAATTTGTTTTTTTCCTTGAACAGTGACAAACCAATGTTCAGACGTAAGATCTTTTACATAAAAAACTTGATATGCTTGTTGTGCCATGATAAATGGCTTGTCTCGATAATCCAACTTCCAAAAATCAACTAAAGTCATTCCTAATTCATCCATTTTGACACTACTCTTATTGTCAACCCACTTACATTTGAATAGAGAAATAGTAAAACATGGTATAATCATCCTCTCATATCTCTTCTATTATACCATAGTATGTCACTGACCCAAATATAGGATTTTAATCTTTAGATGTGGAAAATTATAGCGACTTAACTTCAAGATTGACTACACTATTTTGTACTCTACTTTTATCATCCTAAGACCTCATATAGAATGAACAACTATTAATTTCGTAAACCGTGTAACATATGACTTCAAAACTTCAACCCATTTGCTAACCACATCAAAGTCTTAGAAAATTCAGAATATTCCAAAACCTTAAATTTAAACCAAGCAATGAATGTTCTATTATGCTCCATCAACTGCCACTTCTATGATTGTCTTTGATTGTTCTCTTTCGCAATGTCTTTGTGTATAGATAAGTAAGGGATCTCTCCATCTGTGTTGTTCAATATGTATAGACGTGCTTGCAATAATTCTTCGTGATCTTTGCTAACCACATTCACATCTCATATGCTCTTGCTTACATGTTTAACAATGATTTGCGAGAAACTTCTATCAGATTTACTTTCGTCATGTAATATAAACAAAAATTGATACTTTCTTTAGCAATATACCTTTCAATCATTAAGGCTTCTAGACAATATTGATCTTTCAAATACTATTCAAAATCTTCATATAAGGGATACATCCATCTGAAGTATACTGGTCCACAAAACTTGATTTCTCTTACCAAATAACAAGTACATGTACCATGATGTCAAAAAATGATGGAGGGAAAAACATCTCCAATTGACACAAAATGATAACAATCTTGCCTTGAAGTTCATCTAACTTTACAGGATCAATTACTTCACTACAAATTGAAGAGAAAAATGATCACAAACGAGTTATAGTTTGTTTTAACAATTTTTAACATAAAATTCCATGTATAAGCACTAATAATAATTGTTTCATTACGATATGGCAATCGTGAGACTTTAGGCCAACAAGCTTCAAGTCTTGCATCGACACTAAAATCTTAATATTTGAAGAGTATCTTTGAGGTACCTTGACACTTTTTAGGAAAAAGAAAAAACTTATCTTTCCTGGTCTGAACATAGTGTAACATGCAGGGGGCAAATAAGTACGCCTCTCAACCTCCTTTGGTACCAAGCTTTCCCGGATCTTCATTTCAAGCAAATCCAAACGAGCAATTGTTTCATCTTTTGTCTTTCCCTGAATGTTTAGTAGAGTACCAATTAAGTTATCACAGACATTCTTCTCTACATGGATCACATATATGCAATGCATAACTTGTAACTTCGACCAGTATGGAAGATCAAAGAATACTGATTTTTTTCTTCCAAATACATTATGTACTTTATTAACTTTTCCATGAATTTGAAGGCCAATCAATGGAATTGGTGGTTCGTCATTCTCTTGATGTCCGTTGAATTCTTTCTTTAACCTTCGATAAGGATGATTAGCTTGTAAAAACCTTTGATGGTGCATATATATGATCTTTCTTTCATTTTTTAATTGATGAGATACAATGCTTTTTTTCACACATATAACATGCTTTATGACCCTGACATTGTATCATTACAAATTACTGTAAGCTGGAAAGTTATTAATGGTGCAAAATAAAATTGCATGCATCATTTAAGTTTTAGAAGCAACAACATCAAATATCAACCCACAACAACTTCAAGTCTTCAACTAGTGGATTGAGATATACATCTATGTAATTTCCAAGTTGTCTTGGACCATATATCGTCATAGAAAACATCATGTATTTTCTCTTCATGCACAACCTAGGAGATGAGTTGTAAATGAATAATATAACGGGCCATCAACTATGGTTGGTACTTAAATTACCAAATGGATTCATTCATCGGTAGCTAAACCAAACCAAACATTTCTACATTCTTGACTGAACTAGAGAAATTCATGACCAATATTTTTCCTTTGCATTGAATCAGCTAGATGACGAAGTAGTCCATCACATCTTCTCTCATTTGCATGCCATCTAAGGTTTTTAGCGTCTTTTGGATTCGCAAAAATTACATATGGAATCCCATGGTGAAGAGAATGCTACAAAATTTGTTCAAGCTCAAACTCACGTTTGGAAACATATTTTCAACTTCATAAACTCTATGTCCCTTAAATGTGCAAATGACTTAAGCATACCAGATATCATACACGACTATGGCCAACCTATGCCAATCTCAGAACTCATTGCTTCACTACCAATCCACCCTTCCAAGACTTGTTTCCTCAACCGGTTGATGAAAATTTTGACTCATTCTGGTTTTTTCTCTCAACACAATGCGACAGAAAATGAGCTTGAAGTGAGGTATGCGCTAACTGATGCATCTAAACTACTCCTTAAGGACCATCCCTTTAGTATGAAACGTGTGCCGCAATTAATTTTTGATCCAGTTTTGATGAATCCATGGTTTCAATTCTCTACTTGGTTCACAAATGAAGACCCTACGCCGTTTCACAGTGTAAATGGTATGGGATTATGGGATTTTGCTGGACGTGAGTCTAATTTCAATCACCTTTTCAATGAATTCATGGCTGTAGACAGTCGATTGGTTTCCACTGTGATGATTGAGAAGTATAAGAAAGTGTTTGAAGGAATAGAATCATTGGTTGATGTTGGAGGAGGAACAGGGACCATGGCTAAGGTCGTTGTTGAGTCCTTCCCACAGGTAATTAAAGTGCATTGTGTTTGATCTGCCACATGTTGTTGCAGGCTTGGAAGAAACTCAGAACATAAAATATGTTGGAGGGGACATGTTTGAAGCAATTCCTCATGCTGATTCCATTATGTTGAAGGTAAATATATACAATCTTAGTATTAATTATACATTAGCATAACTTGGTCTTTGTTGTTACTTAATTGATATATCCTTTTATGGCTGCAGCTGTGCCGGTAAAAATAATTTTGAAAATGCTGTGCCGGTAAATATTTCAAGTCATTTGCACATTTAAGGGACATAGAGTTTATGAAGTTGAAAATATGTTTCCAAACGTGAGTTTGAGCTTGAACAAATATTGTAGCATTCTCTTCACTATGGGATTCCATATGTAATTTGGTAGGTTATTGTGTGGTATGAAATCTTATTACTTTTTTCTATTTATAATACTAGCGGGTGGACACATAATTATGTTGATTATTATTTCCAGCGGATGAAAGATAAGGAAAACAAACAACTTTGTTTTATATTTAATTTGTGACTATGAGAACTCAACAATTGAGAAAATGATTAGTTATGAAGGACAACCATTCAATGACGTATTTCTGTTTTTGACACTATAACACATGCTACTTATTCATGAATTCAGAAAACACTTTGGTTGGATTCTAAAGACACTAATCAAAAAGATATCTTTTATGTAAAATTTCTGGAACAAATTACGTCATATAATTAAGTCCCACGTGAAATAAGATATAAGTTTACGTCAATCTTTTATTGCTTTATACTGCTTTCTCATCTTGCCTCATTTTGTGTGGCTTTTCAATTCTTTGTTATGAAGAAGTTATAAAGTTAATTACAAAAGTAATTTATAAATATTTCCAAGCACTTGATTAGTATCGTAAGTTTAATATATATATATATATATATATATATATATATAAATTAGATATCAAATGATTGGAAACAAAGTAGGATTTGACAAGTGAATCGGAAGACATTTCCTAAGATTTTCCCAAATCAAGAATATTAGGAAGATTTACTAGCAGAGATCTATCTTCTTGAATGGCAAAGAATTTGGAACATGGAGATCTTG
>Ga0214545_1003304_pt1 | contig 30848 bp, 15 predicted proteins | sample CNSS4metaG_FD_160064 | JGI IMG/M metagenome (GOLD analysis project Ga0214545, IMG submission 160064) | Root nodule microbial communities from cowpea collected in UCLA plant growth center, Los Angeles, California, USA - CNSS4 | ecosystem: Host-associated > Plants > Roots > Nodule | place: USA...
TTATTTATATATTATATATATATATATATATATATATATATATATATATATATATATATATATATATATATATATATATATATATATATATATATATATTATGGTAGATAAATAATGAACCTTACTTCACCGTCGGCCATTATTGAATTTGCTTTTAAGAGTATACTCTTATTTCACTTTTACAGTTAGGATCTTTTCAAGATATATTTTTGATGGTGATATTCACTTTCATACAATTAAAGGTGAAAAGAATATTTCTAAATGGTTAAAAGGAACAATAAAGGGTTGAGCATAGGTTAATATAATTTTGTCATTTCTTAAAATGGCTACTACTGTTTATAGCAAAGTCCTTTCATTTAATTGCCCCTAACTTAAGAATTTAAGATCAGAGTCTTGTGACTTATGTCGGCTGACTTCGTAAATCAAAATTGACGTAAACATACTTCAATTGGTTCTAATTTAACTTCTTCCAAATCTAATTTTAATTTATACATAAAAAAGTTTTAACATATATGAGAGACACTTAATTTATTTTATCTTTTTGGTTTCTTCTCTTATGAGAATTTAGACTGAGTTGTTTATTCAAACAAGAACTTGAACTTGATCTTGTTAGACTTGAAAGTTGATTTGGTATCCAAGGTTTATTAAAGTTATTTTAATGTTGAAGGTGTATAAGTGGGTTCAGGAGGTGTTTCGTCCCGGTGGAGATAGTTTCGGGCTGATGGTGATTCATGAGTAGTGTGTGCGTGCCTTTTGACGTTGAGAGTAAGTAATCACTCTGTGGTTTTAACCCAAGCTAAGCTAAAGAAACTTATTCAATGGTTACTACTAATTGCTTTTGGTCATAAATCTTTAAGGTTGCTTTCTTCAATAAATCTTGGTTACGTTCTGTATGTTATTTGTACCAGTAACTGGTTTACGGATCATTACTTTTGGGGTAGTTAGTTTGGCCCTAAACCTACGTGCTTATGACTTCGTTTCTAAAGAAATTCGCGGAGCGGAAGATCCTTATTTGAGACTTTCTACACCAAAAGTATTTTCTTAAACGAAGGTATTCGTGGGTGGATGGGAGTTCAAGATTAGCTTCATGAAAACCTTATATTCGCTAAAGAGGTTCTACCACATGGAAACACTCTTTAATGAAACTTTACCTTTAACTAGTCGTGACCAGGAAACTACCGATGTCGCTTGATGAGCCGGGAATGCCCGACTTATCAATTTATCAGGGGGAACTTTATTTATGTTGGATTGTCTTTGAATACTGTTAAAATTGATCTCTTTAATTTACTCTTGCAACTCAATTATAAGAAACAAAGGTTGTTTGACTCCATATTTGATCACAAATATTAAATAGACATTTAATATCCTTTTTGTTCTCAGTATATGAAGAATGGGTGGTAATGGTAAGATGAATGAAGAAATTAGTAATACACCATGGAAGGTGATTGTGGTAAAAAGAATGAAAAAATTAGTAATGCACAATGGAAGGTAATTTTAGTTATGAAGATACTAATAGTGTTCCACCATACGAGTTTAAGGAGTGGATTTTCGTCGAATGATAGAATTGGTAACATTGGACACATGGTTTTACTTATACTTATTTGAGAAATTTAGTTATAAAAAACCTGCCAAAATATAAGTTAATGTAATGTCATTTGGGATGAAATAGATTTCAAAAACTCATTTTTATTTCACAATCGTCAAAACTTTTCTTAAAATACATGTTAAGAATCAAATTAAAATAAAGCTTATTAAAGTAACTAATTATAATTGATTTGATGAATTCCTGGATTGTTTGATTACATCACATATAAGCTTTCACTATCACCTAGCCTACAACACAATCTCAATTTTATTCTAAAATTTAGTAGTTACACATACTAGAAAATATATCTATTTAATTTATTTATTTGAACTAAATTTAATTTCTCATTTCTTATTATATTTGATCGAGTTATGTTTCTACATATACTAAAATTTGGTAAATCATAATATTAAAGTACGAAGTATAAAACAATAGGAAATAACTCCCAATGTAAACATTATAGAGGAAAAAATGTTCAAGTCAAATAAGTTGGATGCAAATAAATAATTTACACTATCAAGTACTTTCATCTAGTGGAATATTAGAGGCAATCTTCATGGTATAACTTGAAGAACCAACAATGTAGGACAATGTTGTTTGATGAGAGCATAATTTTTGACTCTCTTCCAATGTTTCATGTGGATAAAGAGAGGACTTTGGAGGAATTTTTTAGATTTTCAATATCTCCTTCAAGCATTTCCACTACTTTATTCATGGAAGGAGGGTCATTCGGTTTCAATTGTATACACCAAAGTGAAACTATATGACCATCTTTTTTACAATTTTGTTCTCTTCCTTGGTAGCATATTCCATTTCTATATATCGTTCCCTTTGTCAAGTTGATCATAAATTCAAAAGAGAAAGTAAAGTTGGCTTGAATACTCTATATGAGGGTTTTCGTTTTCCTCTTATGTACTATTTCCATCAATAACATTCCAAGCTATAAACATCAGACTTGTGTGATACTCTTCCAATAATTTAATAAAATAAATCTAAAGTCATGTACCCAATTGTGCCTCTTAGTGTTGTCATACTCAAAAGAATCTTCTATGTTAAATATAGTGTTGCCAATCCAAAATTAGAGACCTTAGGTATGAATTTTTCATCAAGCAGGGTGTTGTTGGGTTTGAGGTCAAAATGTAAAATCTATAAATCACACCCATGATGTAAATGCAAAATTCCATGTGCTACTCCAATTGTTATATCATGTATTGTGTCATAGGTTAAATGTATTGGACATGAACTCATAAACAAGGGCACATTTTGAGCCCTCAAGACAATATCAAATTAAATGCACTACATTTTGATGATGTATTCATCCAATTGTTGCAACTTCATTGATAAAGCCTTCTCCTCTACCTTTTTATTTTGGTAACACTTTTATGGCAACACATGGTCCAATACGCAATTTTCCCTTAAATACAAATCCATAACCTCTTTCACCCAATTTTTCATTGAAATCTATTGGCATCTTTTTTATCTCCTTGCATGAGTATCAAATAGGCATAAGTTATTTTTCTCTAAATAATTTTCAATATTTTCATATGCTGATAAGTGTCTTCTTCTTCATTTGTAAACCAAAAGAACAATAAACAATATCGTGCCAACAACATATCTTACTATAAAGAATGCAACATAGTGTCCTAACCATCGACGGGACATAGCTTTGACAGAGCGGAGCCACAACTCCCCCAATGTTTTTTTTAATCTTCTATATCTTTTTAAAAAATATATTTATAAATTATAACTTTATTTATATTACTTTAGTTTTAAAAAACTTTTTTTAAAATTTAAAAATCATGTTTTTTGTAAGCCTTTGTTTTTCAGCTCTTAAGTGTGTGGGCCTGGCCTTTTCGTAGGCCCAAGGCCAGCCCACCAAGGAACCCCAATACTCTGCTCAGCCACTCACTTTCTCAGTTGTCACCTTTTCAGAAAAGTCAGTTCCTCTCTTCCCTCTCTCTGGTGCTGAAGCAGGAGCTCTGGTAGGGCACAACTGGTTTCCCTCGGAGAGAATCAAACTCACTTCCTGTAAGTTAGAATCGTAAGCTTGAGCTCTTATTGATTCCTTTTCTTTTCTTAAGTGGTCTTGTGTGGGTTCCGTTCCTAACCTCGTCCTCCATCCTTGTCTGAAATTTTTCCAGCTTCTTAAAAATTGTCCTCGTTTGGAGTCCCCCTCCTACATGTTCTCTCCCCTAAGCTTAACTCTACTTAAGGTAAGGGAAGCTAAGATTTTCGTTCCTTTTAGTATTTTTGTTTATTTTCCAGACTGTATTGTGCCGGCAAGGCTTGAATGTTGCTGTTGGGTGTATGGAAATGATTTATGCATGTTTATGTTTGGTTGAGCGAGATGTGCATGTGCCAACATGTTAGAAACCTGCTAATCTCGCCCAAGCGAGTGACCCTCGCCTAAGAACCCATATGAAATCCTGCAGTGGCCACTGTTGAGATCTCGCCTAGGCGAGAAGGGGGCGCCTGAGCGAAAGGAACCCTTTCGCCTGGGCGAGAACCTTTAGTTTGGGCAAGAATCCTCAATAGGGGCTGTTGTGTTGGCTGATGCTACTCCATGCTTGTGTTAATTAATTTCTTTGCTCATAGAATGTGACCATGCTTGGTATGTCTACTTGAATGGGACTGAAATGAAAGTGTTGTTATGTATGATCTGTGATTTTGATGTTGGATGGTGTATTGGTATGCATGTGATGAGCATGAGTTGAGAAACATAATATCTTTGATGATGGAATTGCATGGAATTTGGGTGATGAATAGGCATGTGAAATGTGTTGGGAAGGGGTTTCATGGGAAACCCCTAGTGATATATATATGTATATATGTGCATGCCTAGTGCATTCATGCTCACATAGAGCAAAATGGTTTATGTGGTGAGAGTGGCAGGAGGTCCTAGTCTTGGGATAGTTTGGGTCCAAGACATCAGAGGATTAACCCTGTGTATGGTTGGGTGATAACCCCTTGCGTCTAGACTCTGTAGAGTTTACAAACCAGCACAAGTGCATACTTCCTTTAGAATTGTATATCAAGAGTATGATCTGGATATTGAGTTGTAGTAACTTGCATTTGTCTGCCCTCACATGATTTGAATGTTTACGAGTTAATCATTAATCACATGTTTTGCTTGTACATGTTTTGTAATATGTTATAAATATTTCATTAGCTTACCCTTTCGTTCTCTGTGTATTTGTCTTGCTATCTATTTTGCGATGATCACCTTTTTGGTGGAAGCAGATGGGGCTAATCCTGGTGGTAGATCTGATGGGGGCAGCGACGCTGTGTAGCTGGACCCGTTCATTGTGGCTCTTAGGAGAGACGTCTTGGCCTTAAAGCCTTTTTGAACTTTCTTGCTCTAGGAGCAACCTCTTTTTGAAAACTGTTAATCTCTTTTATCTTATGTTTGGTTTAAGGCACTGTGACTTTGCCTAAGTTTTACTTCCCAAGCAAAGTTTATGGATGACTGTAACCGTGAATTCCTTATGTATGTATTCTTTTGATTGCTCTGTTTATTTCTATAACCATGCGATGTTTTAATTCAGTAGAATTATTCTATTTGAAATGGGATGTCACATTTTCCCTCTCTATTATAATTTCTTTTACTTCTTTATTTGGTTTCTCTCTTTTTCGTGCCTCCATCTCTTTCTCTCCTTTTATTTCCATCTCAATTTTCATCATCAATTTTTTATTATTTTCACAATCAAATTGCACCATGAAAAATTTGAGGAGTTAAGGAACATTTTGGACTAAACAATTTATTCTTTTGAGTAAGTTCACTTTTTACCTTTTTTTTCGAAGCAATATTTTTTCTTCTTGTATGTGGCTTTTCTATGCTCTAGGCATATCTATATTTGATAGAGATCATAAAATCATGCTCTAATTGTTGATCATACTCTTCTTTGTGTAGATATAGCTATTTTAGACTTTGTAATGATTTCTTTTTGTCATGTCTTTTGAAGATTCAAATTCAGAAATAATCGTACTCTTTCCTAGATAGAAACATATCATGGATCCTACTATTTATTGATGATCATACTTTTTATTATTTGATTTAGTTTGTGAAACATCCTTATGAGTTTTTTATGTATATATACACTATAACGAAATTGCTAATTTGCGAGGAAAATTAGCTAAGAAAAATATTTCTCACAAATTTCTCACTTTTTAATGAGGGAGTGATAAAAGCATTCTCGTAACTAATTTTCTAGGGATTAGCGAGAAAAGTTATTTCTTACTATTGTCTCAGTATTTAGTGATGGATTAGCGAAAAAAAGTTTCGCAGATAATTTGCAAGGAAAATTAGCTAGAGAAATTATTTCTCACCAATGTCCCCCTGCGAAGGATTAGCGACAAAAAAGTTCCATAGCTAATTTGTGAGGAAAATATGCTAGAGAAATTATTTTTCACTAATGTCTCTCTATTTAGCGAGAGATTAGCGACCCAAAAAGTTTTGTACCTAATTTGTGAGGGAAATTAGCTAAAGAAATTATTCCTCACTAATGTCTATCTATTTAGCGAAGGATCAACGATAAAAAATTCTATAACTAATTTGCAAGAGAAATTAGTTAGTAAAAATATTTTTCACTATTTACCAAGAGATTAGCTACAAAAAACAATTAAAACTACTTTGAAGCTAATTAGCTTTGCTTTGAGAGAGATATGTCATTTTGTCGCTATTCGCTCATAAAATTCAGATTTATTTAATATAAAATATTTACTTACAAATTCGTAACTAATGAATAAAATTTCTTAGGGAGGAAATAATACAAAAACTATTTTCACACTAATTTATTCATCATTGTTTAAATTAAAAAATTAACTTTTTTATGCAAATTTTATAAACTACCAATATTTTAATAAATTATTAAAAATATGTTTTATTATTATATAAATTATTAACTTTATTATATATCTTTATATGTTAATTTATTTTAAATAAAAATATTAATTAATTTATATTACTATATATTATTAAAAGAATATAAAATTTTAAAAAATTGTTTATAAAAACTATTTGCAAATTTTATTATAAAATATTTTTCACAAAAAATATTCATGAAAATCTTCTAGAATTATTTTTTTCTTCAAGAAGTCTCTAAAAATATTATAGAAAATTATTTGTAAATAAGTAATATTATTACCTGTAGATTTTTTTACAAATTTTCTTAAAATAATTATTTACAAAAGATACTTGTAATTTTTATTGTAAAATATTTTTCATAAAAATGTCTATAAATTCTTTTGGAATTATATTTTTTAAAAATGTATTTACAATTGTTTTATGTATTTATAAATTATGATTTGAAATAAAGGATTGTTAATTGATTTATATAATTATAAATTTATTATATTTTACTGTAATACTTTTTTTATAAGTTTATTTATTTTTAGATTTTTAAATATTAACTAAATTATTTATGATACATTATAATTAAAAATAAATTATATGTAAGTATTTCATTTATAAAATATAAATAATTTAATTAATTTAATTATATATTTAAAAATAGTCTTATATTTAATTATTTTTAGTAAATAACTATTTTTTTATAAAAATTATTAATATTAGTATGTAATTTTTATATATCTACATAAGTTATATGTTTTCATAAATAATTATTGATATTAGTTTATAACTTTTTAATATCTATATAAATACCAATATAAAGAAGATAATTGCATAAATACTTCGTATAAAGAAAATAGTATTGAATATGAAATAAAAATCAATAAATTAAAAACATAAACTTATGAAAACATAATTTTCCTCGACCCTGCATTTGAATTTGATTGGTTTTTAAGTGTACTTGTTTTTCGGGTCTTATCATGATGGGGAGCTTTATAACAATGTGCGGTTGATGGATGATCCTTGTGATGGGCCTGCAAAGCCAATTGTAATTAAGGGTTGTTATTGTTTCTTCTTCCTGATTCTTTGACTAATATTAAGCATCGTAGCCAATTATGTTTGTGTCTAAGGAGGTGAAGTATTCTTGCTTCACTATTATTTTCTATCAAACAGTCATATTTGTTTTTGTGGTTATTAATAATGTGTTTACTATTTTTATATCATTATTAACCACACAAGCATGTTGATCAGTAGGCATTTTTTAACTTATTATATTTTTTTGAGATTTGGTTTAAACTATGTGCAACTTACCTGGTTGTATATATTAATATGTTTAATTTGTACTTGGTTTATTGAAGAAGTTAATAACCCTATTTAATAAATTAAGAATTTTATATAAGTCTATCAAATCTGATATACTTTCCACTGTATTTCTCTATACTTAAAATAACCCTTAACATGTACTTTGCAAGCTTTAATTACACAAATCTGACCTCTGTTGCTTCCATGGTCAACACCATAGCTTCCCTTGCCTTCCTTATTGCAGTAGCAACCAGGTTTGCTTAATTCTTCACAAACGTGAATTTAGAGTTATTAAGTAAAAGCCTATAATATATTTATTTAGTCATTGGAAGAGTTGAGTTATGTAGGTTTGAGGTTGTTGAAGTTTGAATCGTCATGGTATTCCACGAAAAAGTGCTGCTATCACCGAAGACTGGTTAAAGGGTTGCAATTTCAAGCTATTAGAAGTTTTATTTGTACATTTTTCATGCCATGCATAAAGGAAGAGCTGACTTGAGTATAAAATGGCATAAGTAGCTAGTGGTTTGGTTTCTACTTTCTATATTCTTATTACTACTCTTGCTTGTAACTAGAACCAAAAAAAGGTTTAACACAATACTACATATTAATATTGCATAACATTTACTTAATTTTACATACTAAGGAAATTTTAATATGTGATTTTTATTTGATGGTGATTGAGCATATGTCATAGTGGATGTGGAGGCTTTAAGGAAAAGATCAATGGAAAATGGGGTTTATCAGGAGTTTCCCAGCATTGTTATGATCCGGTTTTGGCTGCTCGAACCTCAAGTTATTTATGTTTTAAAAATGCTATCACTACCATCAATCAACAAACATGGGGAAGAAAAAAAATCAAAGATTACGATCTTTATTTTTGTTTTAATCATGTATCTTGACGATCGTAATGTTACAAATTTACTTTTATTATTATATGACTGAGTATTTTGAATATAGTAAAATTTCACATATTACTCCCAAATGTTTAACAAGATTTATTATATTTTTTATTGAGCATTATATTTACCAAATGCATTTTATAAGATACAAATAAGAACATGGAACAATTTGGTTTATTTAGACAATGAAATTTGTTAGGGATTAACTAGTGATTAGCTAGGAATAAAATTAGTTGAGATTAGTTAGGGATTAATTAGGAATAAAATTACCTAGTGATTAGCTTGAGATTAACTAAGGATCAACTAGAGATTACTTGCATGATAATCCCAAAATCTCATACTTTGCTTTATTTTCTGCAATTCTTTATAGTCTTTATTCTTCATACTTGCACATATTTTATTGTCACTTAAATAAAACTAAAAAATATTTCAAATCTAACTATTATCATACAACCTTATATTAGCAATGATTTAACTCATTGTCCTATGCTCGTTACACATCTCATGCAAGTTTAGAGACCACTAGTTTTTAAATTATTTAAAGAGTCTAATATATTAAAATTTTCTAATGGTATATTTTAAAAGATAAAATAACATTATTTTTCATTTTATGTTATCTAAATAAATTTATATATTTGAATACTATCATTTTATGTTATTGTATATTTGAATATACAAAATAAATTAGTATTTAACTTAAAATGTATTAACTATATACATTTAAAAAATAACAATTAATATTTTTTTCATTTAAATAGAACAATCTTGTTATCCTTTTTCATTAATTAACTTGCTATTTTTCATTTAAATAGTATTCTTACTCTTGTTAATAAGAATTGTATCTAGGTGACATTTTGTAAGTCTTGTTAGAAAAAGAAAGTGAGGAAAAATACAATTACCCAAGAATTAGAAGAAAAAAAGTATTTTTTTAAGTTGCCTTATTGCATATGTCTAAAACTAAAATTACGTCACAATCTAGATGTCATTCACATTAAAAAAATGTTTGTGACAACATAATATGAACATTGATGGATCTTGAAATTAAGACAATTACCTTCATTGAACTTTTAGGCACACACAATTTACTTTCCTTAAAAAGAAAATCATCAAGTCTATAAAAATCTTTTAAAGCTCTTTTTTTGCGATCTATATAAATTTTACCGAAGTCATGGTCATCAACATACAATTTCTTAATCATTTCAAAACCAAGCATGTTAATTTCAAACATGGACAATAATGCATGTCTTCTAGATAAAGCATCAGCTACATCATTTGCCTTGCCTTATTTATGCTTAATAACAAATTGAAATTGTTTTATAAATTCTACCCATTTAGCATGTCTTTTATTGAGTTTACCTTGACTCTTAATATATTTAAGGGATTCATGATCACTATGAATTACAAATTCCTTGGGAAGCAAATAATGTTGGCAAGTATTCAAAGCTCTCACAAGGACATATAAATCTTTGTCATAAAGTGGAATAATTTTCCACCGTCCTTTTCATTTTTTCACTAAAATAAGCTATAGGATGTCCTTCTTGCAAGAGAACACCTCACTTAGATGTCTCTTGTTGCAAAATTACTCAATACTCTCATTTGTCATGAATTCTACTTTTCATGTTCTCTAAGATTAGACACGCAAATGTTTGTTCGAATGCCTATATAAGTTTGACAAACCTAACCAAATCTCTTGGACTAAGCATGCATCAAAACTTGCATTAAGAACCATAGCAGTGGGGGCCAAACACACAATCCCATTTCTGTTGAATTATAATATTTGGTTTAATTTTATTATTTAGGCTCCTGAAATCCCATTGATGAGTCATTATTTTCTTCCATTCCACTAGCCTTTGTGTACCCATTAGATAGTTGATTAGTGCTTAATTGTTCATCATTAGAGTGTTTTTCATCTGTTGGGCTTTATTGGGCCACTGTTCCGAATTTGGACTAATTTCACATTATTTGGCCTAATTTTTGTTTTTAATTATTTTTAGGTATTTGGGTGAAGCAATTTTGGTGCTTGGACATTAATATTTAGTTGAAGAGACTTTCCACATCATTTCCACATCATTTCCTTGTCATTTCCATGTCAGCAAAGTCAATGGGTCAACATTTGAGACCCAGAGTGGCATTTTTGTAATTCTGCGGCTCATAATGGCAGTTTTGTAATTCTAAATGGCAGGGGGTGAAAGGACTACGCAAATTAGGTTTGCATGGGGAGGGAGCTGCCACTTCATCTTCTACATTCTCTCCAACTCCATTTTTTCGTGCTCCAAGCTTCCATGGATGCCTCCCCTTGCGGTTTTTCACATTTTTGGATTATTTTTACCGTTTTTATGCACATTTGACAGCACCCATTGAGGGTTTTGCGTTTTGATTTCGTTTTCTACATTGGGCAGCTCGTTTTGTGATTTCATTGAGTTGAAACAATACCCATTCATGGGGTTTTCGCATTTATATATGATAGCACCGTTTGGCATTCCATTTAAGCTTTGAAATCTCTATTTTTGCTCTTAAATTGCGGTTTCAGATTTGATAAGTTAGGTTTCTTGGTTCTGTTTTGTGATTGCAGTTTTGAAATGTTTAATTGTTCATTCTCTATGTCTAGCTAAGTTTTTTTTTTCGTATTGGTTCCTTGAAGAAACTAATTTGAAACCATGAGGTTGATGTTTTGCAGTGCACTCCAATTCCTATTTTCTCTTCATCGTATTCAATTTCGTAGCTTTGAATGAAATGGAATTTGTGATGCTTAATCGTGGGTTCATGTTTTGGCCATAGTTGCTTAATCTGTGTGTGTGTGTGTGTGAAATTGAAAGAAGGATGTGTGCTATGCTTAATGGCATAATGAAGCTGTGTTAATTTTCGCATAGTTGATTAATTCAGATTTCATGAAAGTAAATTGGATAAGAGAATTGATTTAGTTACCTGTGATTGGTGGATTTTCAGTGGAATCAAGGAACCAGTACATTTGGAATTCTGTGTTTAATTCAGTTTTGGTGTTTTTATTAGAATTTAGCAAAGTTGTGTGAATCTGCCAAACCCCCCCTGTGTTTTTATTGTTGTGTTCATCTAGAAACTTGGCTTTGAATGAAAATATTGGTCGTTGGGAGACGACTTGGTTCACTTTCATATACTATATTTAATATGTTTTAATTTGGTGCGGTACGACCTCTATCACCCATGTCTAGGACCTTTCAACAACTACATCATTCTCTTAGGCGTACCCTAAGACAAGTGTCATTCACAAACCAAATCAATGGAAATCATAAACATCTATAGACCAACTGCATAAAAGAAAACACAAAAATAAAAAATAAAACATATAACAAAGCCTAAAAAATATATAAATTCCCAAATTTCCTTGTGATTGAACACAAGTCCCCGACAACAGTGCCAAAAACTGGTTATGGAATTAGCAAGTGTACCAAATCGTACAAGTAATAAAGTGGAAAGTTGAAGTATCATTTTCCAATAGACTTGTGAAACACTTGACAACTCTTGCAAATCATAACTCAATTAGACAAAAAATTTCACAAAAACAAAAATAAAACTACTTTTTGTATTTTTATATGTTTATCAAACATATGGTGTGTAATAATATATGATAAAGGCTTCACTAAAATTGAGTTTCATGATCCAATTCAAAGCAAAAACACTAAATAATATTCTTCTAATTCCTACTCTGACATTCACACCTTATGTAACAAACCCAAATATCTTAGCGACAAGTCTAAACTTGAATAATAAAAACTCTAATATCTTAGTAATTTTTATTATAAGTTTGCCTTAATGATTAAAATTCTGACGTTATGAATGACCAATGATGTACTCTATGTCTACATGCACAATCAATGAGTTGTCTACTCTAGTCTAGGTTCTAATATCGTGTACAATAAATAGAGACCCACAAATATGCAATTAATAATTATCATACAATTAAACCAAATAGAACACAAGAGTGATGAAAAAGAATTATATTCAATAGTGAACTTCACAAATAGTTAAGTATACATTACACCCAACCCCCATAAATAAGGGAGTTAGTTACTCCTTAACATTTTGAATACTAGAATAATGATGAAGATGAATGCCTCTAGCCTTCAAAATGTGTCTCTTGTAAGACCCGTGAACTTTAATTAATTAATTAAATAAATAATTAATAAATGCAGGTAGTGGGAGCCTTTAGGGCATGTAATTCTAACATGTATGATGTGAAAAGTACTAGCTTAAATGGTTGAGAGTACTTGATTGTGTGAGAGGACGTGGGTTCAAGTCTTATGTTTGCCATTTATGCGCTATTTAATTTATAATTATTTTAATAATATGATTGCTCATGTTGACTGGTAGAACCACATTAAACTTTCTTTTTTGCTAAAATTAGTTTTGGCATGAATGTGATAGGGTAGAGAAAACCCTAGCTGAATACGCAGCCATGAGAGGCTGGAAAAATAGCCACTAATGGACCTTGAATGGCAATTAAGTTAGCTTAATTCCATTTTCGTTTTCCTTTCATCATTGCCAATTAAGACAACATTTAGTGACCAATTAAGGGAAAGAGAGAGTATTTTAATGTTGTCATTGTGGCATAGTGAGAGGAGAATGAATTTAGCTAGTGCATTGTGAGAATTGAGTGTAATTGGGAGTCGAATTGAAGGAAAGTACTGGGTGACATAGTGCTAAAGGAGGAACTCTAAAAATCTCCAATTTCAAGCAAAGGAATACAGGTCAGGGGAGCTGGACCCTGTGTATTTACTTGAATTATTATTTGTTACAAGATGTGTGATGATTATACTGTCAAGTGACTCATGTTGTTCTTGAGTGTTTTTCGGTTCCTACGAGGAACCACCTGGCGGTGAGACACGTGCCGCTAGGTGACACATCCCTGATTCACCCAAATTTCTAGGTTTCGTTGAGCTGCCTGGCGGTGATGAACTACCGCCAGGCGACACGAGTCAATTTGGCTTAGCTTTTTTGGGATTTCGTGTGTTATGGGTGATTTCTAAATGGTAAGGGAAGGAACCTTAATTGTGTGTTGATTGTGTGATGCTCGAAATTAGGGCATGATGCTGACAATTGGAACTAAATTGGGGAAATGGCTTTGAACACTCTTTTATGGTTAAAGATTGGGGATTTTCAAGTAAACGGGAATCGATGCAAGAATTACATTGAGTAATTGTAGGTTCACGATTTAATTGATAGTAAACAACATTAGATGAACGATGGCCGGATGAAGTATGGTTGTGAACAAAGAAATTCGTTCTGGAAACCTTGGAGACTTGGGAATTTGATTCGCATAGGGTGGGGAGAAGTTCTGAAAATTCCAGAATTTATACATCGCCTGGCGGCAAGCTATGTGGCACCAGGCGCCATGACAGGAGAAGTGGACATTTTGGTGCTGTGAGGCGTAGATGTAAGGTTGGGGTTCTGCTGGAACCAATTTTCTTTAATTAAATTGGAATTGCTGATTTTTGGATGAGAATTTAGGGTGACAAAAAATGACAAGAGATTAGAGTAGGAATTGATTTTAGTGTGACTTGGTAATTGTAAGGATAGTGGACTGAAAATAGTACAAACTTGTATTAGATAACTAGTACCAAGCACGAGTAATGAAAACATGATGAGCTTAGGACTTGGTGATGCTAAGGAGTTGTACAAGTAAATACATAGTATGTGTAATTGTTAAGGATTGGGAAATAAGTGATATTGAATTTAAGGGAAAATGCTGAGATTGAGAGGAAGAAGATACTTTGGTAATGAAATGAGTGTTGGTAGTGTAAATCAGTAAGAATGTAAGGGTAATTAGAATTGACTTAGTGGAACATGAGTGAATAAATTAAAGAAGGCAAGTGTGTGTCAATGAGTACCAAATATGAACTAGGAAGTACTAAATAGAGGAGTAATAGATACTCTGGAGGTGTGCAGTTACGTGATTGAGGGTAGCATTGGAATGAAGTGCAGTAAAACCAGAACAATGGTTGTATTGGTGTAGCGCCTGACGACAGAATGGGAGTCGCCACGTGATAGCTGCAAAAACATTGGGCTCCTGGAACGCGTGCGCCTGACAGTGAGGGTGGTCCCGCCAGGCGATGTCTACAACATTAGTGTATTCTAGATGCTTGGCGCCTAGCGGCACGTGTCCCCCGCCAAGCGGTCTGGAAGCATGTTTCCCCTGGCGGCTTTGGAGCAGCACCGACAATAACGCAGAGATCATGCCTCTTATGTGCTTGGTTTGAGTGTGCGTGGTCTACAAAGGCTTTGGTGATACTTTAAAGGTCGACTTGCTGGTGTTTCTTGAGTTATGGCTCGAAACGTATCCCTTGAGTTATGGCTCGGGATAGGGGTTAAACACGTGGCATTCCTTAAGTTGTGGCTCAGAATGGCATCTCTTAAGTTGTGGCTCAGGATGGCGGACGAACATGAAGAACTCTTGAGTTGTGGCTCGGGTTGGGGAGTGTTGTCAGTGTGAGTTTTGCGCGTTATGGCATGTACAGATGGGTTCAGTTAGATTGCCCTCCTTAGTATTAAGCTGACGAGTTTGGTAGTCTTGGGATGTTACGAATGTTATTTGTATTAGGAACTCCTCCTTGAGATACAGAATGTGGTTCGTAGCATGGTTTCTCGCACGTGCTCAAATAGTTGTGGTTGGTAGGTGTGGCAGCAAGGCACCTGAGGTACTCATCAGAAGACGTAGAACACGGGTAACATGGTGTTGGCCATGTGTGTGCAATCAAAGGATTAAGTTCCTTTGGTGTGATTGAAATTATATGATTTCTATGCATAATGTTTTATTCTTTAGCTCACCCTATCTACTTGTGTTTGACGATGATCGTGTATTGCGTTACACGTGAGCAAATGATGTTGTAGGTGGATTTGGTGAGGCATAGCGCCAGAGCGGGGCTAGTCTAGGAGAAAGTTTATCACAGTTTTTATAATGTTTTTGAATCAGTTTTAAACTTTTATATTATCAGATTTGGATATTGTAATGAAGTTTTTATATAATTTTGGAATTGAGGTATTTCATGATGACGTAATACAATTTTAAATTTCCCGCGTTTTGGGAAATGATGTTTTCATAAATGATGTTGACGTATTATTTACGTATTAATTATCTATTTTGTTATTTAAATTCGTAATATCAGGTAGGGATGTTACACCTCTAGCCTTCAGAATGTGCCTCTACCTTTTATCGCTCTCTCCCCTAAAGAGGTTTTTCCCCCAAAATGTGTTAGTTTTCTGCCTGAAGGGTTGTTTTTTAAACTATATGCCAAGCCCCTTATTTATAAATTTTTCGAATTGGATTGGGCTTGCAACTTTGTTCTTGATTTTGTGTTGGATTATCTTGAATATCTTGAATATATCTTTTAATCTTCAAAAGCTCAATATCTTTGAGATATTCTTCAAATATTATGTCTGGTAATTAAAGTAACGAACTTGGTGGATGATTTTGTTGATAATCTTCCTAAATCGCCGAGACTTCCATTTACCTACAAAATATTAACCTAATATTTATCCTTTCCAAATTTATTACATAAAACGTAAAATATCTGAGAAGATAATAATAAAAAAAGAATAAAAGATAAAAATAAACAAAAAATAAAACATGATAATGCCCCTCAATGAAAATAACATGGCGAGAAACTATAGTTTGTGATTGGTAAGATCATAGCAATGATAATCCTTTTGACGATCCCCATAACCAAGGAAAACAAGTTACAAAATGGGAGAAGAATAGTATGTAACTTATGGACAACGAACAAAACAACTAGAAACAAAACTTGTCAAGGAAGAGTTATTAGGAACATAACCATACAACTTTTGAAATGGAGAAACACCTAAGATACACTACAAAAAAACGTGTAAGTAACGACAGTTATTTTTGTATTTTACGTCATTTTTAACCGCCGTTATTTACTTTAGCGACATTTTCCAAAAATGTCGTAATTCTTGCCGTCACAAACTATAATATGGCGATTTAAGATGAACCGCCGCAGCAACCGTCATTTTATACTATGTATACAATGACAATTTAAAGAAGTAAATAACGTCAATTAAAACTGACGTAATATTTTTAATAGAAAACAAATATAATGAAAAAATGACACTTAAAACTGACATTATTATCATTATATTATGATATTTTTAATTGTCAATACTATAATTAATTCTTAGATAAATTTAGTCATTATCAAGTGTCATAATTTTAATAATTTTAATAATTTAATTATTTATTATTTTTCACCTACATTCATACTTTCATAATTTAGTAAAATTTATTTTTTATGATAGTTTAAAATATATAAAAAATTATAACATTATAAAAAAAGAAATTAATAGACTAAATTATTTTATTATCAACATAACATAATTACACCAAAGTACCAAAATATTCAATCATCCAAAAAAAAGACAACATTAAAATTTCATAAGGCAATTATAAAATTGTTTTGCTTCCACCACTTGATCTTAGTATATTGTGTGGAGATGGCACACCACTTCTAACATTCGGTGCCTACAATAAAGAAAGAATATAAGTATATATGAGTATGTGAAATTCAAATAAATTTAAGAGATCCTTACAAGGGAAAAGGTGTTCTATCCTCAAAACAATAAAATGAAATAATTAACTAAAATAATTAGCAAACCAAAGTATTCATTCAAAGCAAATATAAAATAAAAGAGAAAACACACACTATACCTTCCTTTCCTTTGGGGCCATATCTTTTGCTTGGGCTATTTTTTGTCTGAATGTATGAATCATCTCCTCAACCTATATAACAAAAAAAGTTCAGAATTATGTGAGTGACTTCCCCTTCAAAAATGACAAAGCTAATGAAAATGGCTTGAAATAGATATAAAACATGTAACACAAATCGAAGGAAAAAGTTTTATAAATTAGTGTATGTGCTTAACTTTTAATAGATGCATTTCCAAATAAAAAAGACATTTCTGCCTTGGCCGTGGCTGCATCTAGATGAAGGAGAACGTGATGAACTAGCATTATTTCTCTTGGTAACCAGTGAATCATTATGAAGAAATGGATCATGCATTATGTAACGCCCTATTTAATTTAATACATAACATTAAAGGAAACGTCACACAGAGATAATCAACAATGCAGTCCTGGGGTTCATAACGTCACCCCTACAAAACCAGGCACACCACGATGCCAACAAAAATAGGATAACAGTTTAACTAAGAGTTTATAATCCAAAGACAACAAGTACAGGGGCCATAGCCCTAAAGAAGACATGAAGAAGAGAAGTGTAAGATCCAGCCAGACGGCTAAGCGGTGGAATCACCATTCCCTTGTTGACCACGAGAACTTCGCCCATCTGCTCCCATCAACCAAGTCGATGTTCATCGCAAGAAAGAACAGCCACATACATCACAACCATGCAACAAAACGGGTAAGCTAAAGCCAACAACATATTCATCATGCAGTCAAATATATTTTCATCATCCCATATCCATATAATTAACCAAACATGTTATGACTCTCATTCAATACACTATGACTCGACTCGACTCATCCGGATATGTATAACTTAGTCGGATTCAGCGGATGCTTGCACTTGTGGTGGATATCCCTGCTCGACTCTGAGCGGCTCATCTCCGAGCTATGTGTTACAAGTGTTACGATAAATCAAATCTCCCTCACCACAAGGTTAGCCCTAAATAAATTACAGGCCTTCTGCTACTCTCACCACAGGAGTCAGTCTGCTCTAAGTGAGACTAACTGGTCCCTTAGAGTGTCAAGATGCAGTCCTTACCTTGAATCCTTACCTGGTTATACAGATGGGGCACCACCATGGGCACCCACTAACAGGGGCCATGGAATTACGTCCCGACCACTGAAGCGCGACCCCAGAGGTCCCACCTAGAGACCCCAAGGGAGTTTATGCGCTGACACGGACCAACAATCATAGTTCAGACATAAATGAACGTAAAAATCATATTTACATTTCCATCCCAACCCCTGAGATTTCTTTCTCATACGCATCATATTTCGAATCCATATCTCTGATCATCACCACCCCATGAATCTAGGGCCACATCTCATATTAATCACGTGTTCCTTTAGGTCCAGACCACTCATTCATTTCACATGCCAATATCAAATCCCACCCGTCATATGCAATTCATGAATCATGCCAAACATACCTCATGCTCCATCATATACATATCATTCATCATACAATCATACTCAGCCAAAACAGATCATTCAGGAACAACAGACATTCAAATACAGTACGGTCTCGCCCAGCATCTCGCTCAGGCTGAGGGGTCTCGCTCAGGCGAGAGGTGCTCGCTCAGGCGAGCCCCCCCCTCGCCTAGGCAAGAGCACAAAAGCAAGGGCATGAGCAACGCGGGATCTCGCTTAAGCGAGATCCCTCTCGCCGGGGCGAGTTGCCTACTCGCTCAAAAGTTGAGCGAGTCGCCTAGGCGACCTTTCGTGTAAAAACTTAGGCGAGCTCCCTGTTTCATCTCGCCTAGGCGAGATGGACTCGCTTGGGCGATATTAACAGGTCTCGCCACTGTTCTTCACTGCAACAGCCATGTAAATCGAACCAAACCAGCATACAAAGCATTCTCATACACCAAAACGAAGGATTAAATCATACAAGCAGAAATCAACGCCATTACAGACCAAAACTACTGGAAAACAAGAGCTCTAACTTCCCGTACCTGGGATTCAAGCTAGCGAAACGCTCAGACCAGCACAACGAAGGTAGAACTGCCCCTAGGGCGGTTAGCAGCTGAACTGAACGGCAGAACAGAAGAAAGGAGTGGGTTATTACCAAACCCTAAAGATACAGTGAACACAAACCATGAAAGGAAGGAGCATGAGTTGCGGAGTGACTTACGTGAATAGGAACCGAGCTTGAGCTCGAAGGATGGGGACCTTAGGGCAAACCCTAGCAGAGCTTTTCGTGAGGCCAAGGGGGAAGGGTTGACGGCTGCTACGTTTCTGTGAGAGTGAAAGTGAGGGTTAGGGCATCTAGAAAGGGGTTTTATCAATTGGGCCAACCCTAGGCCCAAACACAAGAGGACAGCCCTTAACTTTAGGGCAGAAAAGTTAAAAGATTTTGAATGGGCCTTACACATTATTAACGAACGCACTCCACAGTAGTCTTGTGCATGCCATTGTCTTCACTTTTGGAAAAAAGCTTATAAACGATTCTATGGCAGCTGCACAACAAACAAAAAAATCATCAAAACAATTATACTATATATAATTATGATTGATTGAAAAAATGGCAACACCAAGAGCCGTATTCTTTTGGCTTTTTTCTTTTCTTAAAGCATCATTGTCATTGTTGTTATTTGCTTTGTTTATTATGCACCAATCAATATTGGTTCCCCTGTTTTGCTCCAGAAAGGATAGCTAAGTAATGAGCCCCAACACCAATTAATATTGAGTAACCTAGGTAATAATTAAATTAGGAGTGTTTTTGCAAAACCTTTCAAACTCCATTGAACATGAATCCATAACACAAGTAATTATTAGATGACTCACCTCAATAATATGATCCCAATTTGCCACCACCTATATAACTGCTACCACCACCCAGATACACTAACGAGTATGAGCTGCCACCAACCTACAGCGTGGGAAAAAAAAGAATCACATCTAGAACACCCAATAGAATTTAACAGTAAAACTCGTCAACTTCGCTTTCCCAATACTTATTTGCACCTTGCCAACTCCCTATATCCTGTTAACTTTAACAAGGAACACATCCTGACTTCATCAATATTCACAATCGCACTAGCCTTTAAATTATATTTTGAAATAATAACTACAACAAGTAAGATAAAAATACCTTGGGGACGGTGAAGCTCTCTTTGACTGAGGGGGGAGACCGACCACGCCTAGCTATCATTACTACTGCTTCAGCGAGACTGTACAATAAAAAAAATTAAACTGTCGTTATTGTTGCTTCAGCGAGACTGTACGATAAAAAAATAAAAAAAGTAACATTATATCACAGCACACAACTCATAAAACAAAAAAAGAAAAAAGAAAACCTAAGAGACCCTTAACCCCGCAAAATCAAGATTTACAGAATCACCACAAGCACATTGCAACCAAATTTGATGCAGCATACACATATACAAGCATCGACCATGATTTGAAGTAGTAGGGGATGGTGAGCAAGTGGAAAGGATGGCGACTGAACTAGAGGGAGAGCGACGACCTCGCCCAAGTTTCACCATTGTTGCAAAGAGGAAGGAGGAAACCCACTATAAACCCTAGCTCCTTCGAACCAATCTTGTCAAGTCTGATGGCAAAGCGTTTAGCCTCTGAGTGCCTTTTGCACCATCACAATTTTGGTATTGAAAGCATCACCTTCTGCGCAATGCGACTTTTCCCGATTGAGCCAACAACGAAATCACTTTCATGGAATTGGAAGAACTTTTTGGCAAGAGAAACTGTAACACTAACATTGCATTAGGAGGATGGTGAGAGTGGGAGCAGTGAGTGAAGGCAAGGAGAAACCCTTCATTTCAAGACCCTAAATTAAACCCTAAGTGATAAAGAGAATGAGATAGGGTAATGGGCGAAATTTGAAAATAAGGGCGTGAGGAAGTTAAAAAATATCAAGTGAGAGGGAAAGTGAAAATTGAGAAAGAGTAAAAATAAAATATTGAGATATATTAAAAAATGGCAGTTAAAAACGTCATGTTTTGCGTCTAAAACATGAGAGTTTAAAAAATGACAATTAAAACTGTCATATTTCACATGTAAAATGTGGCAGTTTTTCAAATATCGTATTATACGGTAAAAAGCAATGGTTTTAAACAATCGTCACATTAAAAACGTTACAATTTACATGTTTTTTTGTAGTGATAACAAAAGTTGAAATTAATTTCATAACATAAACAATAATAAAAACAAATTTACCTCATATTTGACTAGGAACTCAAGCATATAATAGACTAGAACTAGTAGATTCAAGATTATGGCAGTGTTTTCTTTCACTAACTCCATCCTATTGGGAAGTATCAGTACAAAAAGTTTGATAAAGAGTACTAATAATGTTAAGTAATTGAAAAAAAAAGAATATATATATATATATATATATATATATATATATATATTATATAAAAGCACTCACCATCAAAATACCATTGAAAACAATTAATAACAATTTTATGTTTAGTTTTAAGCATAGTACCAAATATCACTATGAGAAAATAATAAATTTGCGAGGGAAGAATCCCTAGCTAATCCCTCACTAATCTCTCGCAAAATTCCTAGCAAATCCCTTGCTAATCCATCATAAAACCATTTTTTGAGGGATTAGCTAGGGATTCTTCCCTAGCTAAATTACAAGTAAATAAATGGCGAGGGAATTATTCTCTCGCTAATATCCCTAGCTAATCTCTAGCTGATCCGTAGCAAATTTTTTTCCTAGCTAATCCTTAATTGATCCGTGGCAAATTTTATCCCTAACTAATCCTTAGTTGATCCCTAGCTAATCCATAGTTGATCCCTAGCAAATTTTATCCCTATCTAAAACTTTATTATTAGTTATGTTTATTATTTTGGTGGTTTAGATTAATGAATGTTACTTTTTTATTTATTTTTATCCATCCATCTATTTAACTATTGTTACGTGATTGACAAGTATACCAAATTGTACAATTAATAAAGTGAACAAGTCTAAACATTGTATTGGTTAGTTACTGATAAAGTGTGAGAATAACAAAACATTTGTGGTTTAACGGAAAAATATAAATTTAGATATAAAGGAAAAATATAAATTTAGCTTCACTAGGATTGAGTTTCATAATTCCATTCAAAGTAAAAAATACAAATAATATATCTCTATTTTTGTCTCTCACATTACGCCACTATATAACAAGCCCTATGTCTTAGTTACAAATCTAAACTTTAATAAGAACCCTAATGTATTAAACCTTTCCTTATTAAAAGTTCGCATTAGGCCTTATGTTTGGATGTTAAGAATGACCAATGGAGTAGTCTATGTCTAGATGCACAATCAATTAGTTGTCTATTCTAGTTTAGGTTCCAATATCGTCTTCAATTACTAGATACCCAAAAATATGCACCATATCTAGAACATGAAATTAAAGATCATAATCTAGGTTTCCAAACTATCTTTCGGATCAGGATGTACTCTCACAAGTGCAAACTCCATAGACTATGTAGTTAAAAAAAGAATTACATAAGAGATTAAGGAAAAGAATTATATTGAATGAAGAATTCACAGAGAATTAAGAATACATTACACCCAACTCCCATGAATGAAGGAGTTAGCTACTCCTAGGCATACTAAATACTAGATTGATGATGAATTTGAATGTCCCCATCCTTTAGAATTCCCTTCTACCATCAAGTGTAGAGATATCAAGTTTGTTTCTCTCCATGTGTGTGTTTTTTACTTATATCAGACCCTCAATTTATAAACCTTCATAATTGGACTTGGACTTGATTTGGTACTTGAATAAATTGTAAGAGATAATCCTTGAAGTTGGAGGATTCACCAATATAGGCAACACATGGTTGGTTGAAGGAGAGCAAGTTGCAAACATTGAAGTTAGAGCCAATGATCATGAAGCGGGAACTAGTGGAGCAAACCAAGGAGAAGATGACCCACAACCCATGGCAATTGAGACCTACCAACCTCCTGAGAACACTGCACCTGCATATTTCTAGTTTGAGAGGATGGTTCTCAACAAACTTCAAGATTTGAACTTGACACAAAATGCACATCATGCATATTGCACAACAAGGTTTCAAAACTTGGATGATCAACTACATAATGTTCATGACCTCCTCTCCAATGTCTACAAAAGAGACAACCCATGAATGAGTGAAGGGGATGGCTCATAGGTCATGCATTGCATTTTAGTGTTGCACTTGTGTGTTTGTTTGTTTGTTCTAGAATTTTAATTGCTTGTTTTCGTTTTAATCGATTGATTATATCAGTCTCAAATTTATGTTGTACTTTTCATTTCTGTTTTAATTCTGTAGTGTTTGTATCCACTATCATTTGCTCTGATAGTCTCTATGTTACTACTTTAATGAAAATTTTACTCTTTCTAAACTGATATGTGCATTAACTTTCATTTGATGAATCCAAAGGGGAGAAAAATGAGTAAAGATGAGTTAAAAATGAGTAAAATTGGGTTAAAGTTGGAAAACCTGAAATTAAATTTGTTGGAACCATGTAATATAGTTAACTTGATATGAAATATAAATTTAAATCATATTATTAGTGTTACGAGGAACATATGCATATGTGATATGTATGTATGCTTGTGTGCTTTTTCTTAGAAGTATATTTGTATATTGGTATCTTGTGTGCAAAAGCTTTTTCAGGTTTCTCTATGGATCTTAGTTCATCAATTTAACTCGAGGATATTGACTTCATCAAATCAGGGGGAGATTGTTGGCACAAGCAAGCTTGAAGCAAAGATCTCATGTGATTGATGAAGATTGTTGAAGATCCACTTGAACAATATGTTTCTAGTGTATTAAATCTGGAAATAATGTGTTAATTATAATTATTAGATGTTATATCATGTTGGTAGGCTATATGACAATGGTTAGATGTCTTCTTAGTCTTAGTGTGTCCGTTTTATTCTGTTAAAATGGGTTTTAACAAGTTAAAAGGCTTGTTTTATATAGTTTCTAGTATGAATATATTCAATCAGTTGAATTATTTTTCAATCGATTGATTTCATTTAAGTCAAGTGAAATCAACTTATTGTATGGAAAATTCAACCAACTGATTGCACTTAAACTAGACTATATAAGTTGTGTTTTCGAGATCAGAGGGGTCATTTTGAGTTTTATAGCGCGAAAACTTATCATTCATCACTGGAAAACTCTTTCTCTCTCTGCAATACACAACTGCAACGTGTTGATTAAAGATCTTGGTTGATCTTGGAGGCTTTTAGCTTGGGAGTAGCTTGAAGAACACATGTATGGTTGGATTGGGAGAGCCACCATCAGGTTTTGTAGTTCTTGTGCCTCTGGTTGTTTGCCTGATATGATTTCAAGTCTATAAGTGTGATTCTTGCAGGGTGTTAGTCTAGATTTTTGTGTGAGTCAAAAATATTATGAGTTTCTTTGTTCAAAAGTGTAATCCTAGTGTGTGATTTATAAAACTTTTAAATATAATGGAAACCAGGCTCAGGTTATCCTGGTAAAATGGATGTAACTCTGTGATTGAGTGAATCAGTATAAAAACAAATGTGCAATTTTCTTTCCTTCACCTCACTCACTTTGAATCACTCTAAAAACTCAAGAAAACCAAGTAATACATTCTTTGTTGTGCTTTAATGCGTTCATGTGTAATCTAAGCTTGATTACCTGTTAGAAATATTAATTGGAACAAGTCTTGCATGAAAAAGTTTGTTGTTTATATTAAATTTGCGAATTTTGCATTCTGCATAAATTTCTAGAATTTTAGCCAATTGATTTGAAATTGTAATCAATTGTTTCATAGTTCAAGAACAAATTAGTCTGCTGTTTTATTTTTTGACCGATTGAAAGTGTACTGGTCTACAACTTTTGCATTTGAATTTCACAAACTATTTGATTCAATTGAAAGAGGTTTTAAGCTTTCGAAAAAGTTTTAAACAGCCAATTCAACCCACCCCCTCCCTTCTTGGCTTAAATCACCATTTCAAACTAACACATTACACCCAACCCCCATGAATGAGTGAGTTAGCTACTCCTAGGCATATTGAATACTAGACTGATGATGAATTTTAGTGCCTCCATCCTTTAAAATGCCATTTTATTGTCAAGTGTAGAGATATCAAGTTTCTTTCTCTCTGAGTGTATGTTTTTTACCTATGTCAGGCTCTCAATTTATAGACTTTCATAATTAGACTTGGACTTGATTAATACTTGAATAAATTGTAAGAGATAATTCTTATGTTTGAATTATTCTTCAATTATTCTGACATGTAATTTGAGTAGCCAACTTTATGAATATATGGTATTATTGATAATCTTTGACTATTGAATATTTTACTCATTCTGTCGATAATCTTTCTAAATATCTAAGATTTCCATTTATTTATCTTTTCCACTGAATAAAACTTGAAATATTAAATCAAATTCAAAAATAAAATAACAATAAACATAAAAATAAACTAAAATAAAAATATGATAATACTAATTATAACTATTTACTTTATTTATTCATATATATATATATATATATATATATATATATATATATATATATATATATAATGGTAATAATTCAAACACTATATGTTAAATTTAATTTGAAGTGGATATGTTATTATTATATAATAATACAAAGTATAAAAGTTATGAACTAATAGATAATATAATATATTAGGATAATAAAAATTGTAATTATAAAGTGGCATAGTAGAAATAGAGTATCTCTGAATGGAAGATCTTAGTTCAACTTCTAATGTAAATTAATTTTCTTTAACAATTACTATTACTAATAATATAATAATAATAATAATTAATATTATATATGATCATTCTTAATTTATAAACATTAACTAAATTTCTTATCAGATAAAAAATAATTTTATCATATAATATTTATATCAATAAATAATTATTTTCGACAAGTATATTTTGTCATTTTAATGATAAATTAAAAAATAGTTACAAATTATTTATAAATAGTTACAAATTTTATATTCACTATTATTGTTACAAAAGAAAAATAATTTACTTTTTTTAACAATTGTAATGTTATAATTAAAATTAATATTATATGATTATTATTAATTACTAAACATTGAATACTTTTTTATGAATTATATTATTTTTAAAATAAAAATAATTCTATCGAATGACATTTTATATTATTGAATAATTGTTTGTGACATGTATATTTTATATTTTCAAATAAATATTTTTATATTTATCACTATTAATTTTATATTTATAGTGACAACTTTTTAATTTTGTAATATTGTGAATACTATTTGGGACAAATAAGAAATTAGTGACAAATAAAGTATAAATAGTGATAAAATTTACATTTATCACTCAATTTTTGTGAAAGAAAATCTTATTATTTATAGTGATAAGAGGTACAAATCAAGTTAATATAACCAATAGAGTTGCTAATGATTTTAACATGTGAAAACTATGTTAGAAACAAAATAAGGAACACTCAGAAAATTAGTTTTGCTCCTGATGCAAATAGAGAAACACAGTTGGCTTTGTTAATATACATATTGAACTAGAAAGACACCAATAAGAAACAAATTTGAAGATGGTTAAGCTGATCACATAAAACGAGATTTAATAAATCTCCTTCAAAATAATACAAAGAACACAAATAATATTTTGCAATGCCAATACCCGATTTGGGTCAATGTGAAAATATGAAAATAAGAGCAATAAATAGATGATTTGTAAATAAAAAGAGATGTATTGAACTTAAAGGGGACAAAATTAAGAGAAATGTGTGGAAGGAGACGAACCATAAGTTGCAGTGCGTTAAGGATGTGAATAGCTTTATTGTGAGAAATATGTGGGTATTCATTTGCACCCAGATGTGACAATGCTCTTTCAGGAAAAGCTTCCATTTCAATGAAGGAATTGGTTTTGCAAAGCTGAGACATTACAACAACAAAGTTGAGACATTATTATGCAAAGGGCTAAGAAATTTTTTAATTAAAACTTCTTAAGTGAAATTTTGAGGTGATTTTTTTAATTTCAATATCAGTTAATTACTTTATATAATAAAAATAGTTTTGATATTACATTAATATTAAATTAAATAGTAAAATTTTCAGTTTAAATAATATTCTGAATTCAATATTATTAATTTACATTTATGCTTAAATAAATTTTAAAATATTAAAAAATTACTTTAAAATTTTAATTTTTAAATTAACATTAACTATTTTAAGGCTATAATAAAAATAATAAATTATTAAATTTAGTGTTAATAATTTAAAATACGTTATGAATTTACAATTGAGACAAAAAATTTAGTTTACAATTTTATAAAATTTCGTTACTCAAATATTTTAGTTAATAATTTTATAATAAAATATTATATTTTTTAATATTAAAAAAATATATAAGCTAAAAACAGTGTAGTTGAAAAATTATGAAAATACAATTTAAAATATACATTACAAGAAAACTTTTAAATAATAATCAGTTTTACTGACAAAAAATTGTTTGTTACTATCGTGACAAATTTTGTAACATCCTAATTAATAGATAAATCTAATTAAATAAAACATCGCATAGTTTATAATATCCAAAGAGCATGAGGGTCAAAGTATAAAGGATTTTACAGTCATCCAAACATACCAAAGAGGAAAGCAAAGACACTATACAATGCCAGGAACAGAATATAAAAGGTTCAACCGATGTCCAAAAGCTTGCTCATGGAGCAAGAAATTACAATATAATTGTACTACACCTAGGCGGCTTAGCCTGACCATGACCATAAAATCCGTCTACATAATTCCCAAGGACACAGATAATCACCATATATATGCTGAGCAAATAAAAGTAATCAGCCTAAGCCGCTAAAAGAGCAACAACCGGCCTAAACCATTAAAGAGTAACCGACCTAAGCCGGTAACTTAAGGAAACTAAGCGAGAACTTCACAAATTCATAGCACTACTAGCAAAAACCCAAGGACCCACGATAATCGAACTAAGCGACCTGGACCAAGGCCCAGGCCCACCTGCGGCCCAAACAGGGGCCTAGCCCATGACGTGGCAAGACATAAGGATTGCGGATTGAGGTAAGGTAATGTTTGTGTCTGACATCTCTTATTTGTTCTCCACAGGAACAATAACCAAAGTCCTTCAAACATGAGCCCAACATCAACCTATGACCAACTAAGCTGCAGCATTCTCATCGTCACTGCGATTACCAAGGGTTCCCATATCTGCTCACACCAAGGAATTGGTGATCATTGCAGAAAGGAAAACCACACAAGAAGACAAACACAAGCAAGAAGGGTAAGCTAGAGTAAAATGTTTTTATCATACAATTAAGCATGCAATTTAAAAGTCAAGAACACATCAATCAACCAAGCATGTAATAGCAAACAACAAGACTCTAAGATTTAATTTTTCTGGATACATATAATAGGTCGGATTCACCGGATGCTTGCACTTGTGGTGGCCTCTACTACTATACAAAGCCATTATCAATGGGTTTCACCCTACCACGCACAAGGTTAGCCTTCAAACGTCTAAGGCCATTATCCTACCAAAGACTAGGGCCTCTTGCTACTCTCAGCACTTGAGTCAGTCCGCTCTACATGAGTCTAACTAACTCTTTAGAGTTTCAGGATGCACTCCTTACTTTAATCCTTACCTAATTATATACACTACGACACCACCATGAAATTTCACCAAGAGATTCATGGAATTACGTCCATCACATCCAACACCACCATGAAATCTCACCAAGAGTTTCATGGAATTATGTCAAACTCATACCACGACCATGTCTCCTTAACCAACCACAATTTATCAAGCATAACAATCTCACGCAAATATCCAAACAACCAACCAACCAGGATTCATGAATTTATTCATACCAAACTCTTCAACTCAAGTACATACAATCAAATAATACATGCATATTTTCACATACTTAACGCTTTAAATAGGGTAATCCAATCAATCATGCAACCAACAACCAAAAACATGGAAGAGAACAGCGTTAGAGCATGTTCCTGCACTAGTCTCGCTCAAGCCATAGGCCCTCACTCAGGCGAAAGGGGTCTTTCGCTCAAGCTTTAGGCTCTCGCTTAGGTGAGACTGCCAACATAGAGCACTTTAGGTTTCGCGAGTTCTCGCTTGAACGAGATCTCCTCGCCTGAGCGAGATTTCTCTTCGCCCAAAGTGAGGTCCCTCCCCTAAGCTACAACTGAAGCGAAGCACATCAGGCTCTCATGAATCCTCACTTGGGCGAGACCTCCTCGCTTGAGCGAGATCACTCGTCGCTCAAACAGAAGCACATAGCCTAAGCAACAACTACGGTAGGAACCTAAGGCGAACTTCTGCTATTCTTGCCTAGGTGAGACTTGCTCGCTTGGGCGAAAATAGCAAGGTTCCTCCATGCTCGCGCATGCAAACCAGCCAATAGAGTCCAAAGCAAGCATCAATCATCCCCACAACACACAACACAAATCCAGTATATTTCACACTCAATCTAAATCGAAAACCAAGCAGACATTTTGAAAATCTTTGAGTTCTAGCTTCCTTTACCTGGAAAACGCTAGCAAATCTGCACAAACACTCGAAGAAGAGCACCATGAAACATGGCAGCTTACAGAACTGGAAAAACAAGCAAGGAGAACAAAACTGAGATCCTAGTTGAGGTCAAAGCAGAACTAGAGCTTCCAAACAGAAGAGGAAATGTAAAAAGGGATAAGGGTCTAGAGTTCTACTTACTCGGAAGTAGTATTCGATTACCCAACGGAGGAACTAGTTATGCCCTAACAAAGCTCTGTTGGAGAGAAGAGTTATTGAGAAAAGGAGTTGTTTTGCAAAGTAAAGGCAGAATGGAAACGAAGAGACTGAAATGGGTCTTTGGGGCACCCTATGGGCTGGCCCTTAGGCCCAACAGATGATGCTAGGCCCTTAAGCATTAAGGACAGAAAAAGTGGGCCTTACAAATTTAGACGCCAATTTATAAAAAGAAAATGATGTTAACTAAAATAGTGATTATTATGAATAACAAAATATAATGGGTCACTAAATTGAACACTAATTAATTAGAGATTAATTTAGAAATTAATTCTAATGTTTAGTGACCAATTTATAAACTAATTTCTTTGGTCGCCAAAACTTGGTAGCTAAATTATAGTAACCAATTTAAAGATCAATTATAATTTTTTTTATTCATAATAGTGACTATTTTATTACCCAAAAATTGGTATTCAAATTGGTCACTATTATTAGAAAAGTAATAAATGGTGAACAAATTTAATGACTAAAAGATGTAGTCAAAATCTTAGTAGCTAATGTGAATGACTAAAAGAATATTGGATGTAGCCAAAATTGGTCTCTAATAGTGACCAGTTTAAAGTCCAATATTTTTTATAGTCAAAACCTTGTTAGCTAATGAATAACCAATTTAGAGACCAATTCACTATAGTGACTAATTTAAAAACCAATTTAGAAACTATTTTAGTTACCGGTAAGTTTTAGTTTATAAATTTTATATATATATATATATATATA
>Ga0214545_1003307_pt1 | contig 30837 bp, 15 predicted proteins | sample CNSS4metaG_FD_160064 | JGI IMG/M metagenome (GOLD analysis project Ga0214545, IMG submission 160064) | Root nodule microbial communities from cowpea collected in UCLA plant growth center, Los Angeles, California, USA - CNSS4 | ecosystem: Host-associated > Plants > Roots > Nodule | place: USA...
AAAAACTCTTCTTTCTATAGTTATGATGATATGACTGTTTCAACCCTTTTGGCAAGCATTTAATAAAAGTAAAAATTAAAAATTTAAAAGAATTAATTAATTATTACTGACAACAGCATTCTTCATAGAAGTGACATTTTTTTTTGTTTTCCATTTCATATAACTCTTCATATATTTATCATATGCCTACATCAATCCTTTGTCAATCACTTAATACAAAAGTTAAAATAACTAATTGTAATGAGTAATAACAGCCTAAAAGTACCCATGCAAGTCTTTTAATTCTACAAAGTTATTCTCATTGAATTCCATTCTATGAGGGAGGAGAAAAAAAGTGAAAAGAAGAAAGGCTTTCCAAACAATCATATATATTATGCATGATTTCTAATCTTAGAAAGTGGATTTTAACATTAAATCAACCTCACAAAAACCGACTTGTTAGGTGAGTTTTACACTCACTTATATACTATAATTTGGTCATGTTCCTAGTCAATGTGGGATTTCCAATTCACTCTCCTTTGCACCGAGGACTGAACATCTTTAGCATAACTAGATATTTGTGGTGGTTCAATAGTAGATGACAAATAGGCCCAACAACCCTTACTAGGATAGGCTCTAATACTATCTTACAAAATAGACTTTAAATCTAACTCAAATTCACAAAATCAGTTTGCAAGTGAGGTTTGCATCCCCTAATATACAATAATTTAGTGACAAGAAAAAGTAAAGAAAATGTGTACAACATTAAGGAATTTAGGATATCAAAAGATAAGGGTCTCTAAAATTCACCAACCAAAAAATTGTTGATAGCAAGATGGCTTTGACTTTTTCCTCTATTGACTACCTCTTTATGGCATCAGGATATCATAACTGAAGTTAGCATTATAATGGGTGGAATGCCAATGCAGTGCTAAAGCAGTACTTGCTAACCCCTGAAAATTCCCATCTCAAGGTTATGCCCCTTTTAGATCTTTTATTTTCTTGGGTATGGATGATAGTTCCCCTTTTCTATTTTGAGAGGACCCTAGGGTCAGAAATATTCCTATTTCTTATACTCAATAAAATAAAAAAATATACCATAAAGAATATTTTCATTAAATTAAGGAACTAAATAATGTACCATGTGTTTTTAGCTCAAATTTTTCACAAAGTACAGATTATTCACTCTGACGAATTTTCCTTTTGTACTTGAATTCTCACAAGTTCTAATTGGATTATCATTAGTGACATCCAAAGAACTAAACTTCATCTACTAAAATCTAGAAGAAAGAAATAAATAGAGGAAAATGAATGTTCTCAAAAGGACAAAAACATTGATTGAGTGATTTCTATCATAATCAAAATATTTATAGTAACAGTCAAAACAAATTGCTAACTCTTTAATAACAGATAGGCACATAATACCTACAATATATTTTAGCCGAGAGAAATGTATGTATAAAATAGGGAGTGCATGTAACTTTTCCTCTGTAGCTGCCTTTTTCAGTGCTTCATTGTATATACTGAAAGCTGACTCTATATTTCCCTGCAATAAAAAAACATAAAGCAGCACATAAAGTCACTTTTTCGAATCAGGGTGTTACAGTTTTTTCTTTAATTGGATTAAAGGCTAATTGCATACCAAACGTTTTTCCATATTAGCTTTTGATATAACATTGTCCACAAAGTCTGAATCTCTCTCTTTACCACTTTGAACATATGCAGCATGAGCAGCAAAAACATCTCCTATTTGTTCCTTAAACCTGGCATTGAATAAATGGATTGATGGCACCCTCTGCAACAAGCATGTGATGGAGCTATAAACATTGCATTTAGGTCATGAAAACTAAGCCTAAAGAAGAAAGGTGCTAAGCAAGTTTCAGTAGGGTAAAACCTAGGCCTAAAGTTAAGAAATAATGGGATTGAAAAAGAATTCACTAACCAATGCAAAAATACCACTCAACATGCCATAAAGAATGGTGGACAAACATAGTTGAGTTTCCTTTTATTTATCATTAGTAACCTTCCCATCATAAAACCACACACTAGAATATAAAAAACAAAGTTATATAGAATTTCCAATTTTCTTTATATAGAACCACCATATTTTGTTTAGCTTCAGTTGGAGTAGAAGAGGAGCAGGAAGAACACATCAGCAATTTTGTGGATTATCATTTTACATGGTTCTCTAACCAAGTGTATCACTTCCATTTCATATTGAACTGTAAGAGTGCGTAAAAAGGAATTATCACAGTTCAGACACAAGAAAATTGTAGTTTTATATGGCCACAGTAATCCTCACATGACTTGGACAGTCCTTTAGAAGTTGGTTTCCTATGTTTGAATTAGGTCATAAGTCCAAATTTCAAGAAATTATCAAAGCTTATCCAAAATCCATGATTTGGTCACCTGTATTTGCCTTTACTTTAGATGTTTATTCCTAGAGGTGTTGCTATTAGGGCACGCACATTTGTTCACACTTCAAATGTTCAATCCTAAGAGTGAGAAGGTGTGTCGAAATCTTGCATTGACTAATGATATAGCTAATGTATAATGTTGGACCATCCTCGTTTTATAAGTCAATTTTTAGGGATTGAAGTAGGCCCTATGCCCAAATTCGCAAGAAGCTCAAAAGACTAACTTGAGGGGTCTATTAAATTAATAAAACCATTCATGCACCCAGCTTCTCGTAACAATTCCGACTTGTGCAAATTTTGTTCTTGATCCCAAGGAAACTTGACTTTTTCCAAGGTAACAACTCCAACTTTTATATATATATATATATATATATATATATATATATATATATATATATATATATATATATATATATATATATTTTCAGAAGTAAATTGTTGAAGTCCAGGAAAATTTTCCAAATACAAACATTGACCACTATTTGAGTATCATTCACCGAGATAAAATAAACTTTTTCCAACCTAGAGAATGTTTGAGATAGGTTAATGTGCTAATAACTGTATACGAATTTGGTTAGCCACTTGAATGGTTATTTCCTGAACTTGAAATCTTGTTGACAAATGACTGATGATTCAAAAAAGCTTGATGTTAGAATATTTGATGCTTTGAACCACCCAGTGCCAAATGATCATAACTTGATTTGGAAATTTAATCTTGAGTATAATGTTGTAATTTTGATGTTTCTTGTCATGTAAATTATGCTGTTGCCTTTGGTCATGCTAAAATTATGTAGAGAAACAACTTGGATTGCTTCATTGAAGGTTAAAGGGTAGAAGTTTTTACTGGATTAAAAACAATTATAATCAATTAAAACATTCCTCAAGTTGCTGGAAAAACAAGAACATTTTAATCAATTAAAATCAAGTTTTAATTGGCAAATTTCACTTCAAGCCACTTGAGATTTTACAAGGTATCACATTTAACTGATTAAAACGAGTGTAAATATTACACACTCAAGTACAAAAGAAGCATGTGCAGAAGCAGAGTATTCAAAAGAAATTCAATCAACTTGAGATAAATATGAAGATACCTTCAAATAAATTTCAGTTGCTCGGTCTAAAGAATAGTTTGCGATTTCTCTTCCTCCCTTGGCTTCCATGAAATCCACACAACGCATCCAGTATTCAGGATAGTTGGCACACACAATCAAACATCTCTCATAAAGTTTCACAGCCTATCTCAATGGGAGAAAGGAAAGATTTTAGCCAACATAAAAATCAAATAAGCAATTGACAATTTTCTGGGCTATGGAAAATTACCCAGTCAAAGTCCCCTTGAAGTTCAATAAAATCCAGATAATTGTGCCAATTCTGCAATTGATTTGCATCAAGGGGCTGAACATGAAAGTAGTGTCTTCGAATACTAGCCTCAAAGGGACTAATTTTCGAATACAGCTCACATGCATTATGATAAAGCATTTCTCCAATTGCCCTGTACCTTTTTAGGGCTACTGAACTAGTCGATCCAACAGCTGAATCCATCATATCTTTGATAATGTGATAAATCTCACCATCCTTGTAACACGAAACCATAGGAATTTCGCAATCAAAACATGTCTCAGATTGCAATTCATGGTTTGCTATGCCCTCCTCCAGAATGGTTAGTAACTTTTTAAAACTGAAATATAGAATTAATATCTAGTTAGCACATTATTTAAATATATGCATATATAATATAAAAAAGGCACCCACAAACAACACAGCCATATGTTAAGCATGCACTCTTTATACAGTTTGATAAGAACAATGATCCATTCAAAACAATACAATATGAAGGTGGAGACTAAAACAAAGATGTAATATCTAAGTAAATACTAAAAAAAATAAAAGATATGAAGTACAGATTCTAAGAGATGACAAGTAACTGTTGAAAAATTAAATACTTGCTTCCTACTTCCTGTTAAGAATCCGTATTTCCAATTATGATATAAATATGCTTTTGTAAAGTTGTTTTCATTTTTAGTTCTACTACATAATTAATCAAGAGAAAAATTACCACTTAAAATATAATGAGCCATGACGACACTCTTTATGATGTATTATTGTTAATGAGAATTATATATATTCACAGGTAAAGAAACAGCTCATTCAAATCATTTAAATGAAAGACTATATACAACAAATATAAATTATAAACTTCTAAAAATAATAAGTATATAAAATTACTAACGTCAGGTATATAATAATATGTTTAAATGTTATTCTGCTTGAAGAACCATATCTACAAAAATTTAACTCAATTTAATTTAAGGTTATAAATTATATTGGAAAGAACATTTTGACAAATATTATGTATTTTTTTATTAATCTATATCGAAAATTAATTTCCCAAATCAAAGTAAACGTACTAAAATTTTTAAACCCTATAAAAAAATCTTATGAAGAACATTTTAGGTAATCAAAACTATACAATATACTAGATGTTATGACCCGAATCAGAGCCTGCCACAATGCATAATAAAGGCCATTAGGCTCACCCAAGTCATGCAACCCTCTGAACTTCGGAATAACTATCATAACATAACCACCCAAGGTAAAGAAAAAGCATAATTAACTTGCAAGATACATGAAAACAATTCCTAAATACATTATTAATCTACAGCATTATACAGATAATTCACAACAATCATCAGAGCAATAAAAAATGTCTTTTAATACAGTCCATACCATCTTATATTTCTTGTAGAAATAACCGAACATGTCTAATAGACCTAGTGCACTACCCTACACCTACAAGGCTTTCAAGCGTACGCCTATAATATAACAAAAAACAAATAATCAGTTTAAAGCATAAATAGATATATAATTAATCTACAGCTTTGTACAGATACCTCACAACAGTCACAACAAGAATAAAAAATCTATTTTAATACATTCCATGCTATCTTATATCCTTCTTGTAGAAATAATGGAGCATATTTAATAGCAACAGTTTACTACTACCCTACAACAACAAGGCTTTGAAGCATCTATAACAAAAATAAATAATTAGTTTAGTTTGCCACACAATGTGTAAGGCTCACCAAAGGTAACATAACAAACTCCCTCACTCAAACTGGAAGAGTTAAAGTAAAAGCTATCTCCTCAAAAGTATCTCCCTCCCTCCTCGCTCTCTCTCTGCAGCCCACTCTACCCAATAAGTTGTCCTCAAATTTGTAAAAATAAAGTTGACAAAGAGAATGCACTGTGTAGCACAGTTACCCATCACATTTCAGACCTCATAACAAAGCAAGTGTAGCACAGTTACCATTATTAACTCAGACCTCAAGCAAAGAAGGAGAAAAAGTAACACAAAGACAATGGGGTTAAAATTTATACATGACTTCATACACATAGCCTAGTAAAAAACATTTTTTAATATCAATTCCATCAGCTTTTCAAAGCAGCTATAGAGACTAAGAAGTTTCACGATAAAAGGCATACCTATCATAATACTGGTGCAACTTTTTAGTTGGAAACTTAAGAGTTTGGATATAAATGTGAGCAAGAGAAATCCACTGCTGCTGGGAAAACTCAAAGTGAATATACTTGTCCCACAAGACATGACATAAGTAGTCCTTCCCAACAAAGGAAATGGCTCTAGTGAACAATCTGATTAAAACACATCAAGACATCATCTCATTTTCTTAGCATAAGCAAAAGTAACAACTTTAGAAGAGGTGATAGTGTGGAAACATATGCATACTGCTAGAATAGGTCCACCTAACCGTTTATCCAAACAGTTTCTACTACAATGTGTGCACACGTCTCTCAAGTTAACTATACTTACCTCCGAATATCAGATGGGTCCTCAAAAGCTGACATGCCAAAGCTGCAGTAATCAAACCACACACCTACGGAATATGTTGCTGCCAACACAGCTTTTTCAAACACTTCAACAACCTTATCTGTGGTGGATATGCATGTCATGTGGGCAGCATACTTCCTCCAATATCCATGACACAAAGGAAATTTGGACAAGAAATTATTATAAACCAGACATATTTTGTCCACATCAGCCTGCACAAATTGAAGAAAATATATTATTGACTCAGTCTTTGTTGTACCCATAAATCCCATAATCACAATGAATCAACACTATCTTTCACTATAACCACATATGTAATTATATTTCAAGATAGATAGAAAGAAAATTATTAGTATGTTGATATAGAAGCTTAAAGCTTGATGATTTGGTCCCTCCAACCACCCACCATGTGCAGAACAATGGGTGTTGATGATGATCTGATCTTGGGCTTAAGTCGTAAATTTAATGTTTAATATGTTGTAAGTGATCTCTCTATCTTTGGTCTTGCATAGATGATGTACAAATTTGTTTTTGAAGTGTCTTGACCAAGTTTAAAATGACCAATGTTGTCTTAATGGAATAAAAATCTTTTTGATCTATTAAAATGTTTTTCAAGTCCTTCAGAATGGAGAACATTTTAATTGACTAAAAACACTTAAACCTTTAATCAATTAAATTCACTTAAACCTTTAAAAACTGGAAATTTATCCTTGGTTTACTTGATTAAATTGTAATTTAATCCATTAAGATCACTTAAAGACACATAGAGATTTTAATGGATTAAAAATATGAATTAATCAATCAAAAATGGTCTCCTGGGCTACAAAGTCTGTCCAAATGAATTAAATCTACCAACTTTATATAAGAGAATTATCACTATCTTCATTGATGGAATTTGGAGAAGTTTCATAATCATTCTAAACACTAGAGAAGACTCTATAGTTGAGAGAAACACTTCCCTAACTTGTTTTACAAAATTAATGATTAAGTGAATCACATGGCAAATCACCTTTGTATTTTTCTCTTCTAGTCTTGTTCTACAACTTGTCCAAGAGACCTTCCAGTGTGGTCAGGTTGTTTCTTGTGATAGGGTTTCACAAGTGATCTTGTAGGGTTTAACATTTTCTTGTGTGATTGTAAGAGATCTTGTAGGATTCAAGGTTGCGGTTTTGAATATTCTTTCTAGTTTTCTTGTGTTAGTCGCGTAAAACTTGAACGTATAGTGGATTAATCTACTCAAGGTGATTAGGCAACTAAATGTAGCTTCTCTTGTTGTGAAGGTGTATCAATATAATTCTTGGTATTTTTCTCTTGCCCTTTACTATTGCATATTAAATTTGAATTGAAACATTTTTGTGTGCATATGTTTTATTGTAAAGATTAAAAAACATTATCTTGACATTCAGTGAAGCCTAAAGAACATTATCTTGGCAATCATCCAACATTTTAGACAATCAACAAAGACAATAATTTAATTACTCAATTTGTTTGGTTAAACTAAATTAATATAGCCATACAATGCATATCAAACATAAGTTTGTTATGTTGATCACAATAACAAATGAAAAAAAATAAAAGAAAACCAATTACCATTTTCAGTTATTGCAATCAAACTTACCGGATATAATTTCTCAACCTCTGAAATCAGTAAAGTCCATTCATCAAAACCTGATAAGCCCTTAGAAATAACTTCTTGAAGATCGAGATTGCCATCAGTACCTTCAAACAACAATGAAATAAATGACAACCCCAATTCTGTCATTTTTACTAACTTTCTGTGTTGAAAAGATTGATGGGATGAAGAAATTACCTTTACAAGACATAGAGAGATAACTAGAATGCAATGAAGTAACTAATAAATATGCATCTCTTAATTAACAAGTAATCTCAAAAAATGGTGAAGAAAAAACATACAAAGAAGGTTCCTAAAAAATAAAGGGTAGTGAAGTAAGGAAGTACAAATAAGTACAAATAAGAAGCTAAGACCTCACCTACCATAAAGTGACAGTATTTTCAAAAATAGCCTAAAACTTTTCATGCACATATAAATATGCTGCCAATGCACGTCAGACAAAGCCATTATTATATTCCATGATTCCAACATGCAATGAAAGTACGCAACCATCTACAGAATTTCACTTTGTTCAACACTAAACCTCCAGCTTTGTTTGATTTTGAAGCAATTTATCACAGTTCAAAATTCTTAAACTATTTAGTCGGCAGCAACATATTTATTATAGACATAAATATAAGGTGTTATTTATAGATTACTTAAATCAGTTAGCAAATTAGTCAAGAGAAGTTTTTTTACATTGGCTAAATAAACCGTATTATTGTAAACTCACATTCTTCATTCTGAGACAATTTACACTTTTCTAGTTTATCACATTTTTCTCCAATTCTCTCTTCCGCTCTTATAGTTCATCCATGGATCCTGCTACTATTTAACATAAAACACTGAACAGTGAATTCTTGGATCAATGAAACATTCCAATGCGCCATAGCATTTCTATTCGCTTCATAAACATTGGCAGATTCTCTAAATGAATCAATTAATTTGTTCTGAATCACTGCCAACAAACCTTTATTCTTCAATCAACTTACAATCATTAATCAACAGTTACATTCAGATTTAAGTGCATTTGTAATTTAGATAATATCTAACCACTCAAAATGTTGGAGATTTCATACTAACTAGAGATTGAATTAGGTGTGAATCCACCTCTTAAGACGATAGATTTCAACAGCACTCTAATATAATCTCAGAAACCAGCGGCGAACTAATTACATGCACAGTCCCAGATTGTGTTTAAATAGTCTAACTCAGCAAAGAGAGAAATGCACGTATAGGTGATAAGAGGAATAAAATCACAGTAACAATCATATAATAATTATTAATATAATATTATTATAATGATCATTCATACAAACAAATAAACAAAATCAGGAAGAAAAAAAAAACAAGAAGAAGAAGAAGAAAGATTACCTGACGAAAGTATTGGTGCCATTAGAGAACGATGAGAGAGAATACAGGCACCACCCAGCACCGTCGTCGAGGTGAGAGTAGGAAAGAGAAGAAAGATAGGTTCGAGTTTTCCCCGTTCCCTCCTGTGAGTTCTGCTTTATTAATTTCTACCTCTTTTTATTAACTTTTTTTATCTATTACTGTTAAATAAACAAGTGATATTTACGAAAATTAAAAAAAAAATATTAGTTACATAATAGTTGATGCTTTTGTAATTATTATAATGCAGGAGTAACTTATATAAATTATAGACAATAAATTGCTGCACTTATAAATTACTAATTTTAATATTAAAAAAAATCACCTTAGTCTTGCTAAAGTAATTAAAATTATATTCTAAAGCATTTGTTTGATTGTTTAAAATTATATTCTAAAGCATTTGTTTGATTGTTTAAATGAGTTGAATTATGATTAATGACTAAAATAGTTTGATTGAATCCTATTAATGGCTAAAATAGTGATAGTATTTGAAGATGAAAACAAAATATACAAAAAAATAGGTAAGAAAATATATATTTAAAATAATGGAAAAAACTAATAATAATAATAATAATAAATATTCCGCTGTTTTATGATTACTTAAATTACTGATTGATAAAATCAATGGATAAAAATTCTAAAGTTGAACGCAACAATACTATCTGTGTTGTACAAATATTTTCATATAACAAAAAACAGATCAAATTATATCTGTAATTTTTATTAAATATAACCGAATTAGTAGCTGATCATAAAACCTTGTAAGACACTACAAACAAAAGCATGAAAAAATTATGTGAAAATGAAAACATATAAAAGTGATTTTTGTTTTTTAAATAATAATTTAAATTTATAATATAATCATGGATAAGTATTTCCAATGTTTAATCTGATAATAATTATATGATATTTTTTCTCTACAACTTTTATAATGTGATTGATATTTACGGGGGAAATGGTAATTTAAGAAAGTTTTTTTTTTTTTGACAAAGAATAACGATTTTTAGTATAAAAATTTCTAAAATTTTATTTCTAATTTTCATAAAAAATAAAAAAGTATTCTATTAAGTATTTTTGTCAATTTTGTAAATATTTTTGATATTTATGTGTGTGTAGCTTATCGTTGCCAAAACAGTGAGCAGAAAATGAAGATACAGGCACTGTCACCACTTCTCCAACGCCCGTTTCAGCCTCTATTTCCTCCGCTTTCTCTTGGATTCACTTTCAAACCTTCTTTTCAAACTCCAACCAAACACGCTCCTTTGCACTCTTCATTCATCATATTTTCACGTTCTTCGCAGTCAGTTAAGTTCCGTCCCTCTTTTGCAACGGTTACAGAAACCGATGGGGTTGTTATTGAGGACGGCGACACTGAACCGGGCTTTGTAGACGACACCGAACCGGGCTTCGACGGCGACAACGAATTGGGTTTCGTTAACATTGGCTACATATCCAGTGTTCATGGTGTTCAGGGCGAGATTCGCGTGAAACCAGCTACTGATTTCCCTGAACTGCGTTTTGCCACTGTAATGTTTATTTTCTGCTCTTTTGTTGTATTTGTGGATATTTAAAATGCTAAGTAACCTTGTGTGTTGTGTTGAGTAGCCTGGGAGAAGATGGTTGAAGAGCAAGGTTTTGGGTGCACAGAGTATTCAAGAAATCGAGCTGGAGGAAGGTAGAGAACACCCTGGACTCAAGAGTTGGATACTCAAATTCAGAGGAATTGAAACAGTGGAACAGGTTTTTCGATACACTGCCTAATATTGAAAATTTTGTTTTTCTAGCCTATTATAGTCATGCATGGACTAGAGAGTTTGATTTTTCAATGTAAAAGTGTTACGTAATTAATAATCGTGAAAGTTATTGGAATAAGTTAAAAAGAGCTTATTTTGATAAGTCAGGCTTATTGAAAATAAACTAACAGGAAATAACTCATGTAGGAGTCATCAGCTATTTTCCTGAGCCCAAACAAGCTCTGTCTAAGCTCTTATAAATGTCCCATATGTCTCTGTATATGTTATTTCAAGAAAGAGGAAACACCTTAGAGAATATATCTTTTGACTAATCTTATTCCAAAGTCAGTTTTCATGCAACAATAACAAACATGATGCTACATTTTGTTACAATAATTACTTCCCGCCTTTATTTATTGCTCCTGGAAAGGGATCTACCACTTGTGCTTGGGAATGAAAGCGTCAAGTTTCCAATATTGACACAGCCCATCTGTACATGTTTTTTTTGGTCTTGGCTAATCGATACATCGTGCAGGCTAAGATGCTAATCGGTTCTACGTTGCTTGTGACAAAAGAAGACAGGCCGGAATTAGAGGAGGGGGAATTTTACACACATGATTTGATAGGGATGAGAGTTTTTATGAAGGTTTGTTCTTATCAATCACAAATCTTGTGTATATATGAGAAAACAAACAACTTTACCTCCCCTTATTATTTAAATTGTTGCTAAAGGGTCACCTATTAATAAAATAAAAATTATCCCTCATATTCATCAGTTGTTTCTCTATAATTTTGTGACTCTCAGCTGTGTGCTGTTATGACAGAAATGCAAACTGTTTGCAGTATAATTTATACTCTTCCATAAAATAGGATTGTTCCTTTTCTGTTGAGCTCTTTTCTAGATACGTATCTGAGTGCTAGGTGCCCCATTGTACCAAGGATCCAGCAAATGAAATGCCAAGTGCTAATATAGTGATAAAATAATGAAAAAGGCTACTATAAATAACTTATAGTTATTGTTATGTTGATATGTATGAGCTTTAAATTTTCTACTCTGATATCTTTGTCACCTCATAATGAGTTTTTAATCCTGAATGCAATTTTTGAAGGTGTTGACCATGCTTGTTCCTATCAGGAAAATGGAACACTTGTGGGAACTGTTGTAAATGTTTTCAATAGTGGAGCCAACGACCTTCTACAAATTGCACTTGATTCATCTTTTGATATGCTTGATAAGAGTGGCAAGTCAAAGTCTGCAGGAACAGATGTATCTGGTCAGCTTGTTTTGGTACCTTTCGTTGAAGCCATTGTTCCAGATGTTGATATGAAAAAAAGAGAAATGCATATTACACCACCTAAGGGACTCCTGGAATTAAATTTACGATTTGATGGGAGGTCCAAAAAAGAAAGGCGCCAACTTGTGAGTCATACTTCCATGATACTTTACTACTAATTTGTTACTGTAAGCAGTTTTTGTTTCCGCTGAATATGTTTGAATTTTTGGAAAACTGAATATACTTCCCTGATATAGAACTGATACAATCAGAAGGTATAAATAGAAGTAGAAGAATAATGCTGTACACTAGTATGGCCTAAAAATCAGGAAAACAATTACTCCTATAACTGTTCTAGATAAAAAGAACGAAAGAAAAACTCTAATTACATAAAATCTTATTATTATTATTAGCATACATAAGAAGGCACTAATTCTAATTGATTTCCAAATATCAATCTCTTGATTCTGGTTTCTTTCCTTAATTTTCAACAATATTATATTAGAATTAATTCCAAATCAGTTTAATTCTAAATCTGAACTTATTCCATGTCAGCCTCGCCCTCAAGTTGGGTCATAGATGTCAATCATGGCCAACCTGAATCTCAGGTGCTCATAATTTGCTGTTGGTAAAGCCTTGATCAATATGTCAGCAATTTGATGAATTGTAGAAGTGTGCAAAAGTTTAATTATACCATTATCGACAACAGGGTTTTTAAATTAAGGGTTTTGGAAGGCATTTTATTCGGTTGGTTGGCTGAAGGAAGGACTACTTCACCCCAAAAGTGACTTGGTTCATTAGTTGTTACTATAGGTGATCTAGTAACTTCCTTGAGGTGTTTAATCTTTCTTTCTGCTATCTTATTTTGTTGCAATGAGTTCACACATGAAGTTTAGTACACAATGTCATACTTGAGAAGGTATTCACTAATAGAATTATGGAGACACTCCTTCCCATTGTCAATTCTAAGGACTTGAATGTTGGCTTGAAACTGAATTTGGATCATTTTACAGATAATTTCAAAAACCATCACCATTTCTGAATTTTCTTTCATTAGGAACACCTATACAACCCTTACTTGATCATATATGAATGTCACAGACTACTTCGAACCAGTGACATTGTTAACTCAAGTCAAGAAGTCTTGTATACATCATTGTGAATTAATGAAAATGGGTATGATGGTTTGTAATACTGATAGGATGTCCTAGGTGATAGTTTCCATAACACTGATCAAATTAGAATTTTTATTCAACAAAGTGGGAAACAACTTTTTCAAGTAAGCAAAATTATTGTGTCCTAGATAGTACCATATCATCGCATCATCTTTGGAAGAAACCCATGGGCTATCTTGATGCTTTATTTGGATCTTCTACTTAAAGCTTTGCACATTCCTTGGCATTGCCAATCTTCCTACCTGTGTCCAGATCCTGAAATTCACACATGTAAAGAACAAATTCAATAACACTTTAAATCTCTGATAATCTATTGATGGACAGTAAGTTGCAGTCCAATTTCAGGACATATGAAACTGATTCAAGAGTGATGTTGTCAATATAATCACAAAACCTTTACCATCCGCTTTAATGGTGTCAGGAATGGAAAGAAAGAAAAAAGTTTCAAAAGCGTCTCATTGCAGCAAAAAAGAAACTCTCTGAAATGGAGCAACAACATGTATTTCAAGGATATCACCATGGAGAGAAAGATCAATGGAGCTTGCTTAGTGATCAGATTGTTGGTGTAAACTCCAAATTGCTCCAGGATGCTTTACAAAGTCTTGAACGTCCGGCTAAGAGGCAAGTTAATATGACAATAGGAACAATGAAATTTGTCTTTATTAATTTAATAATTTTTGTCACCAATTTCTAACCCTTTTTTTTGTTGAAAAAGGAAAATATCGTTTTATATATGTGTGATTTCATTTGCTGGAAATGTCATTTGTATTTTAATTTTTGTAATCAGATGGACAGTATCTGAGTTGGCCAGTGCCATAGAAGCAAAGCTTATTAATTCCATCCAATTATCAGTGGAATATTTCTCAAATGGAAGTGAAAATAAGTTGGTTAGAGATATGCAAGAGAAGGGACATAAGCTCATGTCTGAGGGCAAAATGGCTACGGTCTTCCTCTTGAATGAAAAAGAGCATCAGGAGGGTATTTATGACTCTAACTTGGTAGAAAATGATGCAGCTAACACTTCAATTCTTCAAATGTTTCAAAAGGTAGTGTAGTGAAAATTTTACAAATATTTACTCTCTTGTTACAATCCTTCTAGTGATGATTAATTGTTGCAAAAATCTATCTGTTCCGTGATCCATCAGATGGATCTTGTCTACTGATGTAATCACAACAAAGCAATAATCTCTTTGACAAATACTCGAACAAATCATAAAAATACCATCATTTAAAGTTTTGTTATTCATGTTCATTTCATTTCCACTATTTTTGAAGAGAATGCACTATCTTCTATCATATTCTTCCTTTTTCTACCTTGGTGATACAACTAAAGCTTGTTCACAAGGTATTATATGCATAAGTAACATTTGGAGTGACTATATACAGAATAGTTTTTCTTCATCTAATAAATTTGCATCTTTTGCAGATCAAAGGTCGTGTTTCTGTTCCTTTAATTTTGGTTTCCTCGGCCCAACGAATTTTGTCTTTAAGAGATCTGTTCACAAGCAACAATTACTTCGCTTTTGACTCTGAAAAGGTTATTGTCATAAAGCATCTCGTTCTATGTTGTTTATTATCTTAGAGAGATATGTGCTCAAGTTTTTTAGTTTTGCATATCTTTGTTCTATCCCAAGTTACGTATACTTAAGGTTCAGAATTTTTTGTTGAAAGAAAACGTTGATATGGCTGTATTATCCACATTACCTTTGCTTTCATCTTTAAACGCCAGTTTTCCTTTACTTCTTGATCTAACAACGTTTTTTCTTGTCTCCTGGTCAATATTGTGTTATGAGTGAGATGTCTGAAAAGAAACAAATTAGCACTAGGAAAGAGGTTCAATAGAGCATAAAAACGCTTTGCAAACTTTTCATAAGACGGTAGTGACTGGACACTCTGGGAATGATTGTCTTATAGTTGAAAAGGATGTCAAAAAAGTTTTCGCAAACAGCTTGTAAAAAACAGCTAAAAACTAGTACAAGAGAAAAAGATGAGGTAGTGAAACACTTTAAACTTTATACTGGTTCAATTCTCCTTTACAAATTGTAAAAGGTTCCACTAATCGAAAATTGATTTCAACTATTCACAGTCACCTCTAATTTTCAACAAATACACAAGAGACTCTTGGTTATCCATTTATGTCCAACTAAGATAAGGAATACAAGTACTCTTGTTTCATTAAGTCACTTCTTGCCTTCCCAAACTCTCACTTCCTGTTACAACAAACGAGTTGTTTGTAAGATATAAAGATATCTCTAATGAAAGGATACACAAATAAGAATTCTTTGGGAGAGATATACTTCACAGAGAAATAGCACTTAGATAGTTTTTCGCAAAGCCGTAGAATCATTAGTTGGTTTTGCGTGGCAAGTCTTCTATTTATGTGTCTTGAATATGATTGTTTATGAGTAGCTGGCAAGATTTCTACTACACCTAACTTGTATTTTACCGTGCCTTGTTTGGAACATGCTTTCCTTATACCGACAGCACTATTTTAAGCATACAACGGCAGAAAGTAGCTCTATTAGAGCCTTTGTGGGAATGTGTGCGTCAACAGTGTGATGGTTTCACACAATGGTCCAGTAGATTTGAATATATTCTTCTTATGCCGGAGCATTAGAAGAGCCTCTTCAACTCGTGGACACTTTTAAGACATAGTATGGTCTTGTGATTTTCCTGAAGAACATGCTTTAAAACATATGTATATATTAGTTCATCAAAAGTAGGCATTATTTGTTATGCTTAAGATTAAGCATGGCTTAGATTGACTTTGTCTATGAAGACTACACTATTGTAACATTGATGGTTGAGATAAGATAGATAAGATATAGATAAAATTGTCTCATGACCAGATCAATTAGCTTTAACAATGTCATCATCCTGCCATATTAGTTTATTCTGGGGAAGTTTAAAGGATGGAATATGTTGTTTGCTCACTGGCCCATTGCTTGGAAACTGAATTTTTCAATATTGCAAGTAACCTTTAACTTATTATGGTATTTACCTTTAAAGATTTCATTATATCTACCATGAACGATAATATCTTAGACACAAAGTGGAGTGATGCAAGCATCAACATTCAATTGGTGCACAAAATAGCATTCACTTTTTTTCTTATTTTAAAATATAATTCTAGTTCCAAAGTCTTCTCATGATTGCATAATTGGCTTTTCTCGTGACTTCATGTTTTAACCCTCTTTCAGGTATGGTTTTTGGAGGAAGAGAAGCTGCCAGTAGTTAGCAGCTTGCCTGAGGAACAGAACAAATATAAGATTTTAATGAAATCACCTTGGGAAATACTCCAAGCTCCTGTTGGATCTGGAGGACTTATTAGCTTGTTTTCAAAACATGGCATTGCAGATAATCTTATTGACATGGGTGTTGAGTACATTGAGGTTAGATTTTTTTTCTCTCTATATTGAGATTTATAAGGATTATACCTTTAGTTTTTAAGCTGTAAATCATAACTCTATGAGAAAAACAGAGCAACATAATTTTTGTTAGTTTTTTTATGCTGATTTGATGCATCTACTTTTACTTTGACTCATTATTGTAGTCTCTATTGCTTCAGCATTTTAGCCAAATAGGTAAATAAAGTTCAGATCTAGTGAATGGATGAGCAACTTGATTCTCTGAACTTTTTTTCTGTCTGGGTTATTCTTACATTCCTAGTCTTTGATGAACAATTATTATTATGGTTGATTTTCTCTGAAATAGTTTTTTGACGTTTCCCTTGTGCACAAAAATTATTCAGGACTCTGTTTAAATAATATTAATGTAAGGATATATGTGAATATGCACAGTCAGTATTACCTCTTGCAATAAATAGTCAATCATTATCTAATGAATTAAAGAAAAATCATCCTTTTAAGGCAGTGTTATTTTTTTTCTTGTTGTTTAAGTGTACCACTTTGAGATGCTTAAATAGTTTTTTGTCATTTCCCTTATGCACAAAAATAGTTCAGGACTCTGTTTTAATAATATTAATATAAGGATATATATGTGAAGATGCACAGTCATTATTACCTCTTGCAATATATGGTCAATCATTCTCTAATGAATTAAAGAAAAACCATGTTTTAAGGCAGTGTTTTTTTTCTTGTTGTTTAAATATACCACTTTGAGATGCATATATTTTAAGGCCACAGGCCTTGGGATCCTGTCTTTCTGTGCCTATGATTTTGTTGAAGAATTGCAGATATTTATTGCATTATATGGTTTTAGTTATCTTTTTTATTCTTTTACTCCTTTTCTTTCTGTAATAGGTGTAAAAGATTTTCCAAATTTACTCATACCTGTTTTTCTATCGAACTAGTATGCCTTCTTCATAGATACATTTCTTTAAAGGAAGCACGAGAGCTTTCTCAGGTTGATGAAGTTGTTATTTTGTCCAAAGTTGTTCATATCTATTTATTTGTTAGCTTTCTGCTGCTGTTAATTTTCTTAAAAGTAAGCTTTGTTGCTATAATCCGGAATGAACTTAGAATACTGTGCTGAAATACTGAATTAAAATTAAACATTCAACAATCTGTTCTATTCTAGGTTTAGAAAGATTATTGGTATGTTTGGATAAATTTTTCCATAAACATTTATAAGGAAAAAATAAAATTAACTGTTCCGCTAAAATCAATTTATGCACTTAAACATTTATAAAAACTTTTGCATTTAACTTCTCCAAAAGTTATGCATAAGCTAGTTCATTTTACTTTATTTTTAACTCATAGGAGAAACTTAATTCATGTTAGTGTTTATAGAAAATTTATGAGCAAAAAGCTATATTTATTATTCATTGGTTTTTAATGGCCATATACTTTCCCTGGTTCATTTCTGCTGTACCTTCTTGCAGTTATGCTGCCCAAGTGAAAAAATCGCGGGTGGAAACTCATTGCTTCTTGGGATGGTTAAATCACGGGAAGCCAAAATTGGGATGCAAATTCAGCCTACGATATCTGATTCGGAAAAATATTTTGACGTGATATTTTCATTGGACTTCGTCAAGAAGTTGCAGAGCAGCAAACTCCAATTTGATGCAATCCCAAGGGCACATTCCTTTGTCGAGAAAGTTGACAAAGAATGGGTTACTGTCACCACGTCCACCCCCAACTCATTTGAGCTTTCTTGTAGTATATATAGTTCCTTGAATGCGTGTTCTTTGGATAAGGTTTGTATAGTAGAGGTTAGAGAATAGTTCAATGAATTATATACAGTGATAAGGGATTCTTGGATAGTGTTTCCTAATACTCATGTAAATGAGGGAAAAAGAAATAGCAAACAAGAGATTCAACCTTATTTTATGAAAGAGATTACTAAAATTGGATATGATTTTCAGTCAATGACGATCTATTGTTGTTGTCAATTGTCGAAATGAACTTATTTTATTTTTAATTTTAAAATTTACTTTTAAAGTTGACTGTTCTCAAGTATTTCACCTACCTGATCCTCTCTTGCTCTCCATGAAATGAAGCAAATATTTTTTTTTTTAATTCTTACGTTTTCTAAAAAAAGTTATTGAAATATATTTTAAATTTGCACATTTTAGTTACATTATTAGAAAAATGTTATTTCAGAATAAGGATTTTGAAATATAATTTGAAATATATGATTTGGAATTAATTTTAACTATCTTTAATTGCTTGTAACTTAACAAACAATTTAGAACAATTTCGTAATATAAACTTTAGTTATTTATGTAGATTCGCGTAGGAAATTGAGAAAGAGGAGAGATGGATTAGGTTAGGAGAAGCTGTAAACAAGTTATTTAATACCATTTCTTTTATCAATTGGTTCTAAACTCTTTCTGGGATGACAATTTCAAAACATAAAATATATTTTTAAATTGTGTAATTTAGGCGTAACATAAAATATATGTTTCTAGATTAATCTTAATAATGTTTCTAAATTATGCAACTAAAATACTTATACAATCTATAATATATTTCTAAATTTCCTAGTGTACAGTCCAAAAATCTACCATATAAAATATTTTAATAAATAAATAAATAAATAATGCATCTCAGTAACTATGTTGAGTGTAGAAAGAACTATATTTATTATTATTATAATTACTATTATTTTTACCGAAAAGACTGAACAGGGGGCGGAGACACCTTTGCTTCTTGGGACGCTTTGATTTCAGCATCATCCATCCACAGGCAGTAGCGAAGGAAGTAAGTAACGCTGATTTTGTTTCAGTTTTCAAATATCGTTACTTTGATTCCACTACTTCAATTTACCTCGCGAATTTTCTTATGTGCTAAATATGGGTATTTTGTTGTTTGTTGTGTGTAGTTGTCGATGGTTTGTTATTCATCGATTTTTACCTTCTGTGTTTATTTTGCTAACGGTTCACGACTACGATACTGGTGTTTCTGGATCTGAGTTTTATATATTTTATTTATTTTCCTGTACTGGGTTCGTTCAATATATCTAGTTGAAAATTTCCTTGTATCTTTTTGTTTCTCATTTGTTTGTCCATTCTGTTATGCTTCACTTTTTGTTGCATTGCTCTTTTTCGATATGTTTGATTTTGCCCGCAAACTGTTTGATGTGTGTTCTAAAAGCGAGGATGACCACAGACTGTGATTTAGGAGGTCCAGTTTTCATATTTATAGAAAATATTTACCGCAATTTCTTTGGATATGCCTCCTGCTATTGTTATTAGTAATATATTATATGACACGGTATATATAACCTATAAAGAAAGTTACACAATATATCAAAATTATAGTTGTTTTTGAAGATCAATTACTTTATCCAAATAGGGATTTTGTGGATTAAGGGAATTTAATTTCTCTATTCAGACAAACACATTTTGCAACTGAAGGGAATTCAAGGGAAGCAAATGAATTGTCTAATTTTAAAATGCATCATTGAAATTCACACCTAGACTTTTTTTCTTGTTAAAGAAATTTAGCGTTGGCAGAGGGAGAATCTGGAAAATAGCTAGCTGCATATTCAAGCCAGTAGTTTATGATTTTTTTTAGAATGATCATCGATTCATTCAAAGTATTTCCACCATTCAATTGTGGATGGAATTGACTTCAAATTTGAGTTATCACAGCTTCCCTTTAGCATAGTAAGTCAAGTTGTTTTGAACTAGTTACATCATTTGTAAAATTTGTTTGTGTATGCTGTAATAGGATTGTTAACATCAAATAGGATAAACTTTTTTCTGCGTGTCTTCTGGGATTTTCCAATGAAGAAAATTGCTGTATTATGAACTTGAATTAATGTTTACATCCTGTTGATATTGCCTGTTATTTGATTTAGTAACTCTACCAAACCCTGAGGTTGATCCTGCTTTGTACTTTTGTTTTGTCAGTCTTGGAATCAAATATGAAAAGGATTGAAGATCTTTGTTCCATACAATTTTCTTTATCATTTCTTTGTTTCTTTGTTCCCATGAAATTTTATACTCCTTTTTCTGTTGTAAACCTTCTTTGTCCTCTCCACTCGTATTGTTTTCTTTTATACCTCCCCATCCTCTCATCATTTAGTTCTACTTTTTTATTTTTTTCTGCTTATAACATTCCTAAATATTTAAAATATGGCATCCTGTGCAGGAAAGTAGATTGTGGATACTGATAGAAACAAATGAGATCCGACGCCTCCCAAACGGCTAAGATATATCGCCATCTTCTCAAGGCGGTCAAGAAACATATTGGGAATGAAGAGAACAAGAGTCATTTTTTAAGATTTGTGACCTCAGAGTTCCGTAACAACAAAAATTTGTCTGATGATGTGGCTGTCCAACAGAAAATAAAACTTGCTCGTGATTATACTTTTCTTCTTAACAGTGTACACCATCAGAAGGTATTATTATTTTCTGTTGCATTTTCCTTTAAATTTTAAATGGTCATTTGTTTATGCCTGTGGGTAAGAAGTTTGATTGAACAGTTATTATTTATCAAATGAGATTTACTCAAACCTGCTCAGTTAAAAACTTGATGTGTCAACCCTCAACAGCTTTAATTAAGGCACGTATATTATTAAACGAAAATAAGAAACACGGAAGAGGATGTGTTATTTTACCAGTGATCAACAACACCAAGGCGTGTCTGAGCCAGGAGAAACTGAATGCAGATATCATTTTGTTTCGACTCATTTTATGCTTGCAATATATATATTTTCTTGGAAAACTGCGTTATATCAGTCTGTCTCTTTGACCATGCATCACTGTTGCCAATTTTTTCAGGATTTACTTTTTTCGTACAATATTGCCGTGGACAGATCAGATGAAGTGAAAAGGACTCTTGGAAAATCTGCTTCAAGTGTTGGTCTTCAGCTTCCTGAGGTTTATCAGCCATAATAATTTGTAGTATGATTTTTGCATGCATGGAACGTCACAGTGTATTGCTTCAGAGAAGGGGCAACTAGTGAAGGTTGCTTTAGTTTTCCTTCATTATTGCTAATTACCAACCGGTAGATTTTAGTTTGGCAACTGTTTTTTCTGAATGAAAATTTGTTTTCGTATTATTTATCCAGAACCCAAAAACTAGTGAAGAAAAAGAGGAGAGAGACTCAGAATAAATTATATATTCACACATTGGTTATTTCTTTTTAATAACAAAATCTATAGGCTGAGTGTGATTAAAATAAACAATTTCTTCATGGTTTCTTAACCGATAACGACTCCGTGCTGTTCTAATTCTAACTCATTTATCTTGATAAGTAAGAATGTAAGTTGAGTGTGTGCTTGAAGCCCCTATGCTTGGATGTGACGTCGTCATTTTGAGCATTTAACATTTCTTTTAGAAATAATTTATTTTAGGGTTAAATATGTTTTTGGTCCCTTGAGTTGTGAAATTTGGAATTAGTCGCTCTTCAAAATTTTTTATCAATTTAGTCATTCATCTTTAAAAATGTGTGAATTTAGTCGATTTAACAAAATTTTTTTAAGTTTATCTAACGTTTCAAGCGTATTTCATGATAATATTTGAATTGTTTATACTGTTTGGCACATAAAAGTTTAAAATGTCAAATAAACTTAACAAAAAAAAAATTAAATTTACAAGATGAAAGACTAAATTAATATAAAGTTTCGAAGAAGGATTAATTTCAAAATTCACTGAAACTTGAGTAATAAAAACATATTTAACCCTTTTTTATTGTTTTTAGAAAACTGTAAAATACATTTTTCTTTTTCAAAATAAGTTAATTTCCTCGCATGGTTCAAAGGCTCTGAACGAACTTTTAAGAAATATTGATAAACATAATCCTTTTGAAGTACTCACACTAAATCTGTAAAGATCGGCATTATGTTCTTTTTCGCATTAAAGGTAAAAATATATATTAAGAAAAACTATAGAATTAACAGAGCTCGAGGATCAAGACGATCGACCAAAAGATCTCCCTAAAAGCTTCATTTTTCTTTTGTAATTTAACTTAGATTAGATTTTATTTCAGTGTTAAATTTAGTTAATTTAAAAGAGACCTCAAATTGTATCATGTAATAATGGATGGCTTAGAATATATTCGAAATCAGACCAACCAAATCAAAACCAACGTATTATCATGTTATATATAACATTAACAAACTTGAGTACTTTTTATGATTAAATTTCTTTTGAACGCAGCTGATGTTATAATATAATTTATTGCTATCAAAATTATGTTTATATGACAGTTATATTATTTTCTCGTTGTATATTAAATAGTAAATGTACATTTTTCAACTAACTTTTATATTTTCTTTAACTTAATTTTCTTTTTCTGATTTTTTTTCTTGGGTTAGAAACAACTGTTTCAATAAAACCAAACAAGTATTCTAGCTTATAAAACCAAGTAATAAATACTTGGGCATTATTATTATTATTATTATTAAATTCATTAGAAACAGTGTAAGATTTTTTTAAGTGGGATTGGGCCAGTGTTGTGAATGAGAAGAGTGAAGGAGTGGAAAAGAATATGACTAGCCTCACAGAACAAACTACTGACAACTATTAAGAAGTTGCCTGTTGAGAAGGTATTACAGTTAAACAAACCTTAAAAGTAAGAGGCAAGTAAGAATCAGTCATATTTTGATGTGAAGTGTGACTTTGAAGTATCAGCTTTTGAACTAACTAGCAGCCTTGTCAAGAAAAGAACCCAAACTTGTGTTTTATCCATTTCAGATATTTATAGGAACTCTCATTTCTACAAAACATGCACCTCCTGCTCCTTGGATCATAGCCTTTCCTTCACTACTTTTAAGGTTCCCTAAATCCCATAACATAACACTTTTCCTTATCTAGAAAACATGGCTAATGAGCAAATGAAGCCTATTGCCACCCTTCTTCTGGTGTTGAACTTCTGCATGTATGCCATAGTTTTGGGCATTGGTGGCTGGGCCATGAACAGAGCAATAGATCATGGTTTTATCATAGGTGAGGAAATTTATAATGTCCCTATGTTTCCTCTAATGCAACACCAACCAACCATTATGTTTCTTCAGCATGCTTATGTTGTTTAGACACTGTTTATGCAGGTCCAGAATTAAAACTGCCAGCACACTTTTCACCCTTGTTCTTCCCAATGGGAAATGCTTCCACTGGATTCTTTGTAACATTTGCTTTGCTTGCTGGAGTTGTTGGTGCTGCATCAGCAATATCAGGAATCACTCATATCCGCTCATGGACTGCTGAAAGCTTGCCATCTGCAGCTTCAGTTGCTACCATAGCTTGGACTCTTACACTCTTGGCCATGGGGTAATCTAGTAATCTTTTATCTATTCTTCACCATCTCCCAAAAAATAATTATGCAGTATTATTTTACTTATCTTACCAGAATCAAATTACTAATAACTAACATTTGTTGATAAAAAAAATGCAGCTTTGCTTGGAAAGAAATCGGGCTTCGTGTAAGAAATGCACGTCTGGTAAGACAGGAAGATTCATTTACTTTCTTAATAACATTCTTGTAGTATGTGTTCATATGTAAGACCTCTGAAATGTCCAATTTTGCAGAAAACAATGGAGTCTTTTATAATTATACTTTCAGCTACACAGCTTTTCTACATATTTGCTATTCATGGTGCTGCTGCATATAGAAGATAAACCGGAAGGTTGAGGGAATATGGTGGTGGTGGTGGTGGTGGTGTTTTTTTTTTTCCTTTTTTTGCTGTGAAGGCTTGTATTGGTGTGCTTGTATTTTTCTCTCCCTCTCTTTCTTTTTCTTTCCTCTTTAAAAGTCAAAGGAAAATTAGCATCGGAGTGTGGTTTGAATGATTGGAATTGTATGAATCAATAATACATCATTTACAAGAGCAATAAAGGAGAACATGGTTGCTTTTAAGTTATTTCAAACAGCCTTTTTTCATTTTACATATCTATTGTTTAATTTATTTTTAGTAATAAACTAGTTCTTTTTTATGTTTCTATTGTTTAATTTATTTATTTTAATATTTTTTTTTATCCTTATATATTTTCATTGTTTACTTTACTTCCAATAATATATTGATTTTTAATAAATGGTTATCCAAGACCATTTCACGAACAAGGACACATTAGAGATGTGATTTGCACCATATGTTAGAAGATGAAGAATTACGATTCCATCGTGCATTCGATGATTAATGTGAAAGTGAATTTTCTTAAAGAAGTTTCAAAGTGAACTTAGCCACTGCTGCTCTACATTATAAAGGGTGAAATAAACAGTACTAAGATAAAAATTCCAGAACGCAGAATTAACAAAAACATTGAAAGATTGTCATTGTTGCTTAAACAATAACTACAAACAAACATCCGCTGTAATGTAAACAAACGTTGTATGGATTATAATCTGTATATTTTAGAAAAATATACAGTTTTGTCTAGTTGCCTGCTATATTTTAGAAAATCATCAAAGGAGATAATCTGTATCAACATATAGCAAAATTCTGGACAAAAATGCTTCTAAATCTTCACATGTTTGACCCATCAGTTCAGATACTGTCGCTGTATTTCTGCAAGAAAGTTTATTTGCAAGTTTAAAATGTATACTGATACAGTGATATTCTACTACAATAATCCCCAAATAACCATTATCAGAAAGAATAGTACAACTTAAAAATCAATTGATACAACACATAGAACTAAGAACTACATCTTGAATATTCAAATCTTTGTCAAGGAAACATGAATATTTGATAATGCTCAGCTCAGACTAAGTAGAACTTAAATAACAACAAAGGAAAAGCTTCAGTCAGAATGATATGCAGACACTGCTAGTTCTAGTTAATCTCATGAACAAGACAGTGTCATCAACAATGACAAAGAAAATCCAATGAAGTAAAGTTATATGAGACAATTAGAGGATAAGAGATTCTTCACGACAAAGAATTGGAAAATGAATAACAAAGAATGAGACAAATCACTAATGGATAGAAACCCTCTTAAAAGACCATGTTTAAAATCAAATAGAAGCAAATTTCCTAATCACATTCTAAAACAGCTGCTCAGTCAAGCATTTCCCATAAAAAATTATCTTAGTTTTCTACCCAAATGCACCAAAGATTGATAGTTACAAAAAGTTAGCATCTTTATTTGTATCAAAACCATTGAAGCTAGTACCTAAAAATTGGTCCAGAAGCCTATGACACCCCGCATTCACCAAAAATACAAACAAGCAATAATTACTGAATAAAGAAAACACACCAAACTTCCCTCTAATTTAAAAGTCACAAAGTTCAAATATCCAACCAATTATGAACAATATAAAACCGGATAAGCACTTAAAACAACCACAAGCAAGACACAAGAGGGAGCGTTTCTGTCTATATAAATACAGTCTTTTAAGTTGAAAGATAGTCCACAAAAACATGATCATACATGGTAAAATAATTTCAAAGGGAAAACCTGAAATTATCTATTTGAACTTGAGAGAACTTCAAACAATCCACAGCAACTCAACCATGAGGTCTTTTGCACCATATTTGGAGCCAATGCTGCTGCATGAGGCTGCATATTAACACAGCAAAAAAAAAATATTTAAAATTACTTCTAAACAAAAAGTATACAAATTATAATTTTGTGATGAAAAACTTGTTATGTAGATGTGAGAGAAAATGTAAAACCTGAGTCTTGGAACGTTCTGCGAGCTCAGAATCCTTAAAATGTTTTGCACCATTGGCAAATTTGGTGAAAGGACTAGCAGACACTGGAGTTAAAGTTTCACTATCACATTCCTTTGTCTTAGGCTCCTCCATACTTAATGTTCTCACATTCTCATTGGTTAAGGAGCATACATTATCCTCATTTAACTTTATAGCGAGATTGTTCCCTTCTTCAGGATGAACTACCGGCTTATCTAGTACTACACTTCCACTATCACTGTTTTCTACCTTAGACACATAATCATTAGACTTAACAGAGACATGACAAACAATGGCCTCTTCGACTGAAATACAATTCCCATTGTTCGAGTTCTTCTCGGAGAGGGATTCACCCTGTGAAGTATCGCTGCCATTCTCATTCTCATTCTCAAAATATGATTCCTTGGCAGTCTCATTGTGCTCAAAACTTAAACTTTTGTCTACCAAAACAACACAATCTTCCTTTTCTCCAAACACTTGGTCAATCTTTACTTCACTAGAGACTACTTTCAAGGACTCAACATCAGAAGCATGCGGCTGTGCAACAGATTCCAGTTCTCCACTTCCATCTTTGAATGGATTCTGCTGGTCATCATGTCCGTTATATGCAGGAAAATTACCCTCACCACTATCACTTCCTTCCTCCCCTATTGATTTCAAACCACCATTTCCTAAAATTTTCATGGCACAATCAATCAAATGATTATCAATTAATACAACCAAATTAACAAAGACCCACACACTCTAATCAACAAACCCAGCGCAATCAATCACAGCTGCATACTCCCAACAACTTTTTAAAATCCCAATGCAAGTGAAACAAAACAAGAATAATTAACAGAACCCCATAAACCCAAATAGAACAAAAAGAACAAAAACAGATAAGATATACAATTAAAAAGGGCCCATCTATGCCTAATTGCAAGATGCACATGGGTTTGAAGTAAAAAGGGTACCTTGGGGATTGTTGGTTGATGGATTGGTTTTGTTTTCCTTTTCCTTCCTTTTCCTAGCCGCTTTTCTCTTCTTAGCACCTGAAGGCATGATTGGGAGAGTGAAATAGGATGGTGGGGTGCTATGCTTCCCCTCACTATTCAGTGGGGACGATGAAGCTACCACACACAAACCAAATCTACAGAGAGAGAGAGAGAGAGAGAGTGAAAGTGAACGGTTAACAACTATGTTTCTCTTCTGCTCTGAATATATAGTGCAATGCAGTGAGACAGCAAAGAAAATTATTGGGCTAGTGAAAAGGTTGTCATGTCATGTTCAAGCTTCAAAGTTCACACTGTGGAAACTACCCACGAAGACAAGTTTCAAACTTTCAAATTGGTTTTTGCGGTAAAAAAATCCCAAATCATGGATCTGTTTTTGATTGGTTGTGTGAATTTAATCATTAAATTTCAACCCGTTTAAGAGAAAAAAAATAAACTTCTAAAACGCTTAAAAGAATAATTGTATTAGTGCAAATTTTAGACGTTATGTAAGATAGGATGATAATAGAGAAACATCTCAATTTTTATATTTTTTATTTTACAATATTAAATAATTTAAAATAAATGAATTTAAAGAAAAAATATTTTTATTAGGTATGAAATAAGAATATGAAGACTAAGAGATTACCATCAAACTTCTTCCTATAAAATATTGAGAGAGCGTTTCTAACATACACACTTTGTATATTATACGTTTAAAAGTTTAAAAGTTATATAATTGTCACATTTTTTACATATTCGATAATTAAATAAAATATTTTATTTTAAGAAATAAATTAAAACTAATTTATACGTTTTGAGATAAAAAGGGTCATTTATCTTTTTAAAAAGTACTCATTTTATGAAATTTGTATTTATTTTTAGTGGAAACTAGTAATACATTGCCTTGTGAGTTTCTATTTACATATAAAGTTCACATTCTTGATTTCATGAATATTCAAAATTAAGACAATATAATTATGAGTAAGGGGAAATTTGTATGTTGACATCCCTCTCAATTTTTTTTTCATTTCTTATTATTTTTCTCTTTAACTCATCTAATTTCTTTTAAATTCACTTAAATTTACTCTCTCAAATCTATGTTTAAAAACATTTTTTTCCGGCCATTGAAAAGCATGGATTTCTTGTCGATAACGAAAGTGTGAATTTCAAAACACATTTGTTCGAAAATTAAGATAAAATAAACATTTCAATTTTTTTTGGTGGATTGAAGATAGTTGCATGAAAATAGATTTAATCAAATAAAATAATTTTTATGATATAGTAATAATAAAATTTTATAGTAATTTTTAATTTATCAAACCTATCAAATGATTCATTCACTAACTCTTATAAATTTGTATCTCAAATCACTTATTTTGTATTTGCTTATAGGATTTACTATTGGAAATAATGGGTGAGAATGGATTAACTTTGTATACTTCCAAGGATTATAATTGATTTGTGCATTAAGGTATAATTAAATATTCTCATCTTATCTTTACATGGACAAAGAGATGGGGAGGGAAAGACTCAGTAATATATGCATTTACCTAATTATCCTTCAGTTTTTTTAAATTTCAACTTAACATGTATGTTTTTACTTTATAATAATAACAATATTAATAATGTAATTATAATATTAAGACTAATAATAATAATAATTACATTTTATTTTATACTAATTTTAATTATATGGGTAAAACTGTAATCTAACAATTTTATCTATCAAAACATTATTTTATATCTATTACATTTATCAAATCATTTATAAACTACACCTTTAAATAATTTCACACCTCTTCTTCATCCACAAAAACTTCATTTTCTCCTCTACATCCATATGCTTAATCTCCCTCGAATCCATCTTTAAAAATAAACGCACCCTAAGCCTTTGTTCTTATCGATTTATTATAGGAGAGGATGAAAGTGGAGGTAAGTATTGTGTTTGCATCAGGTGATTTGAGGTGATTTGCAAAAACAAATTTGAAGGAGTAAGAGAGAGAGTGGTCTTTTATAAGTGAGAAGATTTGAGTGGAAAGTCATATCACTCTGATGCAATTAGCATTTATCCTTATATGTTTTCAATTTTTGACTTTTACATTCATTTTACTTTTTTACCGTCTTTAGATTATATGTTTTCAATTTTTCACTTTTACGCTCATTTTACTTTTTTACTCTCCTTAGATTTCATAATTAGATTTCATAAGATGAATAATTTTCAATTTAAATTATTTTAATCAATGTATAACTTTTTGTAACAAAATTATTCCCATTTATATTAATTTTAAACTAACACATCAATTTAAAATAATTACATAATATCAAATTATTACTTCTTTTTAGATTAATCTCCAAAATTTTATTTCATCATAATTTCTAAAAATATTATTTTTATCAATATTTTTTTTCAATTTAAATAATAACTAATATTTCATTATAATATAATTTACACAGTTTATAATTTAATTTAAATTACTTTTATATACAACAGTAAACTAATAATCTTATATTCTATCAACTAAATTATTTTTTAAATTATTATATCACTCACTAATTCTATAAACTTATTTCTCATTTCACTTTAAATCTTATCATTGTTTTCTTGATCTAAACAATCAAATTTTCGTTAATCTTTTTTCTTAAATTCACTCAATTTCACTCCTAAAACAAACACACACTCAATCTTTCATATATATTTTTTTAATTTAAACAAATTTATTTTCATTTTACTTTCTCCTCAAATTCACTTTCCAATAGATTAGAGGAAAGAAAAGTAAGAATGAAATTGCACTTATATTATTATAACTTGTATATTAATGTGTTTGCAAAAACTTATATATTTATATTAATAAATATAAATATATTAAAATAAAAAAAATGCTTGACAGAAAAACTTAGACATGAAAAAATACAAATTGATTAAAGTTTTTAAATGATTAATAAAAAAATATGAATGCTAAAAGAATTAATTTTCAAAATCACACACATGTAAATGTTTAATGTATATTACAGTAGTGTAATAACCCATACAATGCGCCAGAACTTGCATACATTTTGTTTTATGTCAAACTAAAGTAGATATCTATTGTTCTCACATTAAAAATATCTACACAGTTTTTTGTTTCACATGTTTAAAGGCGAATTTAAAGTTTCAAACACGTATTACAGTTTTATGTTATAATTCTAATTCTTTTAATTTCAAAAAGATATATTAAAAAACTTTTTTAAGCAAATATTTGTCTCTTGTAATATTATGTTTGTAATTTTCTTTTGACTTCAAAAATTTATATTATTACACGTGGAATCAAATATATATATATATATATATATATATATATATATATATATATATATATATATATATATATATATATATATATAACTTC
>Ga0214545_1003309_pt1 | contig 30824 bp, 9 predicted proteins | sample CNSS4metaG_FD_160064 | JGI IMG/M metagenome (GOLD analysis project Ga0214545, IMG submission 160064) | Root nodule microbial communities from cowpea collected in UCLA plant growth center, Los Angeles, California, USA - CNSS4 | ecosystem: Host-associated > Plants > Roots > Nodule | place: USA...
ATATATCGAAAGTGTTGAGACTTTAATGAATCATCAACAATCATTTTGAAATTTTATAGAAAGTAAAATCAAGTTTTGAAATGTTATAAGAGAGTAAAAATAGACTTTAACCCCAAAAGAACTAATATTTTTTTGGTCGATTGTTTTTAGTATCAGTGAAGTGCAATGGGAATGTGATCCATTAATTTTTATTAATCTAAATAGTTATTAACGAATTTAATAAGTTTTTTAACCAAGACAGTAGGATAAACTTTAGTTAATGAAAAGAGATATTATGACCATTTCTTTTTCCGTGTTTCAAACATTATTTGAACTTAATTTGCACGCAACAAATAAGACAACGCTTCAATTTTGAAACTTCTACGGATTTTGCAAATATGGTTATGTTGCAACATGAGTGTTTGATTTTTCAGCTGTTGAGTCGGTGTTAATATTCATGTTCTCATTCATAAGTCTTTTAAGATTGTAGTAAAATATAGATAATAAGAAGAAGAAAAATTATATTATGATTATATTTTTTGACTATCATCTTTTATTCATGACTTGGTATAAATTATTGATTATTTCAAAGAAAAAGATAGTAATATATTAATCAATGACTCACACTAAATCATGTCAGAAAATAAATGATGAGGGTCAAAAAATGAGAGTCATAGTATACTTTTCCTAATAAGAACACTATACGTATGAGATGTAGTCAACCCTATCTATGGAATGTCATGCAGGTTCCTAACACAACATGAACATCATGTGGTTACAAAACTAGCAAGAACGTAAACAAAAACCCCAAAAAAAAAAAGAAGAAGTCAAATATGTGTTTTGAAGGAAAAAATGACACTTCATATTAGATAATCCCCAATTATAAAAAACTATAGTATTATAAAACATTTGAAAATGATTTTACTAAAGGGAACAAATTAATATGTTGATGGATTTTATCCGTTACTAAAGGAAACGTATTAATGACGATTTTGGCTTGAACTGTTGCCGTAATTTAACATTGGTCTTCGAAAAATCACTGTTGTAAACATAAATACCAAATAACAAAAATTAATCCAAATGGAGAGCTGAAGAGAGGGAGGAGACGACAACACAATGAAACAAAAATGTAAGGAGCAAAAAATTATAACATGTGGAAGGAGACAAAATGTGACACAATAAGAGAGGGTTGATTTTGTGACAACATGAGACAATGACAAGTGATGGTGACAGAGTGATAACAATAAAGTGACACGACAAATTTTGATGACAAAAAAAAAAAAAAAAAAAAAAAAAAAAAAAAAAATTAATCAAATTAAAAAAAAATAAAAAAATATAAAAAAAAAAAAAAAATTCAATTTATTTTTTTTTTTTTTTTTTTTTTTTTAATTTTGTTACTGATTGATCGGGAAGAATTACTTAAGGGTTAAATATGTTTTTGGTCTCTTAACTTTTGATGGAAATTAAAAATAGTTCATTCTCGAAACTTTTGACTAATTTAGTTCCTCAACTTTGAAAATGTGTGTATTTAGTCTTTTTAACTTTTTAATCAATTTTTTTTAAGTTTATTTGACGTTTTAAACGTGTTTCATGATAGTATTTGAGTTGTTTATATCGTTTAACTCATTTTCGCTTTAATGTTTACTTAAAAACGCGTTTAAAACGTCAAATAAACTTAAGAAAATTTGATTAAAATGACTAAATTTACTCATTTATTAAATATGATGGACTAAATTAGTCCAAAATTTCGAAAAGATACGAATTCTAATTTTTACTAAAATCTAGAAAAAAAAATAACATACTTAACCCATTATTTAGATATTTGAAATAGGGTCCCTTTTTTGCATCATATTGATATAAAGGACTTAAACGTTAGGTGAGAGTTCAATTTAGTTGGATGAATAGGTGTTATAAAATATGTGGTGAAGTTCCCCCTAATAATAAAATTTGCGAAAGTTAAAAGCAGAACATTATGGCTGTTTCAAATTGCAATGAAGGAAAGGACAAAACATCATTACTATTAGGATAACAATGATTTGATGCACGCGGTAATTTTGAGTTGGTGGCGTCCAAAGTCAACGGTCCAAATCTACTCATAACATATTTAATTGCTTTCATATTTATTCGTTTAGGGAAACAATTGTTACACACTCTCACTACTCCTTCTTAACTCAGATGAACAAAACGGGTGAAATCTACAATTTTATTTTAGATTCAGAGTCTCAAAATTGTTATCTAGGTAAAATAGTTATAAAGTTTTTTTTTTCTTTTAAAGTCAAGCATACCGTAAATTCTAAGATTTTATTTTATTTTTATGATGACTATATTATCGGTATAAAGTATATAGTTACTCTAAAAGAAATCTGATTAAAATTATAATGCAAAAATGTATTTAAGAATTATTCTATTTCAACTATAATTTGTTGGTATTCATTTTTATGTTTATCATAATATACCATATGTCCAACCAATTACTTTATGATTATGTTTAATATTTCATTAAGCATGAAAATTCAATATAAATAAAAATGTCAAGAAAAAAAATTTTAATTGATAAAAGTATCTTCTAGTGAAAAAAATTAACATGTGATCCTATTTCAATATTAAAATATAATATTTTATTTAAATAATGCTAAATATTTTAATATATAGTTTTATATATTTAAATATATATATATATATATATATATATATATATATATATTTTTTTTTTTTCAACCTCTATATATTTTTGAAGGAAGAATATCATGATAGAGTTCTAAACTTTAAGGCGGACCAGTGATCTTATTTCAGCTAACTTAGGATTGGAACATTGATTTTATATATCTAGATAAAAACAAAACTCAAAAGATAAATCATAATTCTTTAAGAAAATGAAAAAGTAATTTCAAAGGTGAACTCTTATAACACTTCGGTGAGAATTAACGCTCATTTCCTTTTTTTAGTGAGAACTTATTCTAATACATATAATAGTTTCACATTCTTTGAAGTTAAAGTCAAAATAGTTTAAATACAATTTTTTTAACCCTACAAAACACCTTCAAAATATAACTTCATGTGATTAGATTTTAGACTCTAAAAATGGACAATTCTTTAAATATAGTGATTGATATAACATATGAATAAATTTGGATCAGAAAATATATAAAAAAAGTGTTAAATATTTTGAAATATATGTGTGATCTTTATAATATGATTTGAACTAAATGTTTAACTTAGATTATAGGATCTGTAGTTAGTATTTATGACACACAGAACAAATATAAATATATGTAAATACTTTGAAAAAGGAAAGATTAGATACATCTCTTGTGAATAAGGGAAATTGTTCCTTTCATTAGGGTCTGTTTGATTCGACGGACAGAATCAAACAAATTTACCGTTTGAATAGAAAGTGACATGTCAGGACAAAAAATTCACGGTAATCGATTTTTTTTTTTTCTGATTTCACTTTCTCTTCAATGTTGAAGAGATTTACAAAGAAAAGATAATTAATTTATTTTTACATTAATTAATTTTTAATATAAAATAATAATATAATGTGACAATAATAATAATTTACATTTGTATCAGTTAAAATATTTTTTTAATCTATTAAATCTATCCTATCATTTACTAATTTTAATAAATTTTATTTTCAAATATTTTTATTCTTTATTATCTTTTTTCTATCCAAACAATTTCACCTCCACAGTCTTAATAATTCATAAAAAGTTGAATTGTGTCTTATAGGTTTAAACACCTTTTTGATCCTTATTTTTGTAGTGTTTGCTGCGAATGGTCCTTTGACAGAATGTTTAAAATGGTCTTCATTTTTACCCGAAGGTTTAAAATGGTCCTCATTTTCGCAATTCGTGTTTTATTTGGTTATTTTCTGTAACGCCGTTTAAATCATTAACGGAGCATTGTACAGGTGTCACAATTTGTATTAGGGTGTGTTATGTGTACTGTACATATTACTAATTAACGTTAATTTATCAATTTAGGGAAATTTTACAATTAGGGAAATTTCTTCATCTTTGTTTAATGTTGTAAGTAATAATAATCTTATCATTGCACATAGATTAATGTCTGTCATTCAGGACCTATTTACCCACTACTGAGCACATGGATCCAGTCAATGGTGAAGTCTTATAGGAAAGAACTCCCTACCCTGACGTCCATCCACCACATAAGAGGATCTTACCAGGGCCAAGAACAAAAGAAGGTTGGAAGAGTGGGAGTTGAGAAAAGATAACACACAAATCAACAAAGGAGGTCATAGAAAAAAATGTAGCATATGCTGTCAGATTGGACATAACAGGAACAATTGTCCAGATAAGCCTGTGGATGAGCAGACTGCAACACCTGCTAAGACTGCACAGATGCCCAAACTGTTGAGAATGCACCAACTGCTGAAACTGCTGAGAATGCACCAACTGCTGAAACTCAAACAACTCAACCACCAAGGAATGAAGTGGAGAGTCAAGCAGAACCACTACCAACACCAGAAGAACCATCTCAGCAGTTTAGGATGAAATTACAGATTAGGAGGAGGCCATGATAGCAACTACAAACGTCTTAGTCAGTGGCATAACTTGACCAAAAATCCTAAGGGGGCCAAATTATATTTGTTATATATAAATTTTTTTTTAATTAAAAAAAATTAATTTCTTTACATAATTTTTTTATTCGAAATAAGCACTCATGACAATAGAATCTAAACAATATAACAATAATATATATGAAAGAGTAACATAAAGTTTATCATCAACAATAATATATAAAAAAAAACAAAAGTTACCTTTATTCAGAGTGCTCCTTTACGCTCTTTCAATGACTTAAAATCTTCAATAATTGAATCAGAGCTGAAACTAGTTGCAATATCCCTTTCAATATAGATTATCATAGTGCTTGCTAAAAATTCAGCCTCCATCTTATTTTTCAACTTGTTCTTGATTATTTTCATTGCAGAAAAACATCTTTCAGTTGTAGTTGTAGAAATTGGAAGAGTCATGATAAGACAAAGTAATCTATTTATCAAGTAGTAAACTTCAGACTTTTTTGTTGTTGCCAAACATGTACATAACTCTTGCATTGTTGATAAATTCTTCAATATTTGGATTCTCGTGAAGTTTCTCAATTTTAGATGACGTAGATGCATTTTTTTCATTTTCATCACAAGCCTTCCTCTTGAAAAAAGAATCAATTCTTTTACTCTTTATCATAATTTTTCTAATATAAATTTTTCACCTCTCACCTATTTACAAAAAGATAAAATTATGAATACTTCAAATTAAATCTTAAAAGCAAGACTCAATATTTTAAGAAAATTAATAACTTCTAAATGATTAGCTTCCCTTACCTTAGAGTAATTCCTAATCTTCTTTTTTCCTTACACAATTTCAAAGCTTAAAATAGCTTTATCTACACAAAGAAGAGTTTGATCAACAATTAAAGCATGATTTTATGATCTCTAACACATACATGCCTAGAACGTAGAAAAACCACGTACAAGAGAGAAACATATTGCTTCAAAAATAAAAAGGAAAAGATGAATGTACTCAAAAGAAGAAATTGTTCAGTTCAAAATGTTTCTTAACTCTTCAATTTTGTGGTAGTGCAATTTGATTTTGATAATAATAAGTAATTGATGGTAAAAATTGAAATGAAAATAAAACGGGAGGAAGAGATGAAGGCACAAAAGAGAGAAACCAAATAAAAAAGTATAAGAAATTATAATAAAGAAAAAAACGTGATTTTTAAATTTTAAAAAGATTTTTCAAACTAAATTAATTTAAATAAGATAATAATATATAAATAAAGTAATAATATATAAATAAAGTAATAATATATAAATAAAGTAGTAATATATAAATATATTTTTAAAAATATATAGAAAATAAAATAAAATAAAATAATATAAATAAAGTAATAATTTATAAATATTATTTTTTAAATATATAGTAAATAAAATTAAAAAAAAAATGGTTGGGGGAGCCGTGGCTCCCCGTGTCCCTTCATACTTCCACCATTGGTCTTAGTTACTTTTTGGATTTGGGATTTCTGATGTAGAATTCATTATTGATGTACTGCATTTTGACTTTCCTTAAACTTCGTTCAATTTCACCTTTTGTCAAACATTGATGTAGCGCATTTTGATGATTATGAATTAACCTTATGAATTTAACTTCTTCCAGACTTAGATCAATTTAATTTTTTTCAAGCTTAGATCAATATCACTTACTTCAATGATTAGATTAAGATTTCATTTTGAACATGTTGGGACTAATATCAACATAATCAAACTAATTCATTTCTTCATTTAACAATAGTACAAAACATATTGGACTTTAAAAGATTACACACAATAACAGTACGAATAATACAATAACAACACAAGTGAACTGTATTACTAATTGCAGCCTCTTCTCAGCAACCTTCAATGACTTTTCCAAATCATTAATCTGCCTCATTTGTGTCATGATGATGACATCCTTTTCACCAACACCACCATTTTATAAATCAATAAACCAAAAATTAAAACCAATTTATTATTAACACAAAAATAAAAAGAGATTGTACCCAAAATTTTCTACCAATATTTTTTGGAGTTTTTGCCATCCTCAAAGTTGTCATCTCTCCGCAGCTACAAATCGGAGTTAATCCATTTCTCGTTGAATCACCAATAATGCACGAAGTGATACAACACGGTTGACTCCAACGATTACAACCAGAGGTAAAGGAAGAAGATTGGGACCGTAACATACCTATATATTGGGATTGCAGGAAGGAGAAGATTACAGCAACACCAATTGGGAATGGAGGAACAAGATTGTCAAAACTCACCAACTGCCCAAACATTCCTTACCAAAACCCTAGCTCACTTATTTATCCCAAAACCTTTCCTTTCTGAGCTCAAGAAAGACGAAGATGAAGAAATTTCCCTAATTGCAAAATTTCTGCTATATTGAGAAATTAACGTTTATTAGCCATATGTACAGTACACGTAACACACCCTAATACAAACCGTTACATATGTACAATGCTCTGTTAATGATTTAAACGGTGTTACAGAAAATTACCAAATAAAACACGAATTGCGAAAATGATGATCATTTTAAACATTCAGTACAAATGAGGATCATTTTAAACATTCTGTCAAAATGAGGACCATCCGCAACCAACACTACGAAAATGAGGACCAAAAAGGTATTTAAGTCTATCTTATAATAGTAAAATATTATAACAGTCTTGGAATACTCTCTCCAAAGCATCTCAAAATTATTGCAAATTTATAAAAAAATAATTGAATAAATATTTGAAAAACAAATTATTCTATTATTAACTCAAAGGAGTGTGGCATTTCCTTGAAACAAAAATAAATCATTCTTTTACTTTACCATGGTTTACCTTCTATTTTTTTATTTTTTGTTTTATAATCTTCCTTTTAAAACTTATGTTAGCAATTTAGCTTCTAATTCAATAGATTAAAAAAATCTGTAATAAGAAAAACAGTGGGAATACAATTTACCAAAATTGTTTTATATATCCCTTCAGAGTTAAAGCAAATTTTTCCATCAATTTAGATTAAAGGAAGTGGTATATGTGAATTCAATTGTCATACTTAGATTATAGATCATATGATTAAAGGGTGAGTTACAACTTAAGTACATGATTAAAAAATGTTTCATATATATATATGAATACTATTTTTATTATAGTTACAAGTTTAAAATAAAATTATTATAAAACCTTTTTATCGAAATAATCATTAAAAATATAACTCTTAAAATAATCCTACGGTGAAAATAGTGATACAACTTTATTAGGATAACAAAATGAAAAATATGAAGGATTTAAATTAAAATGTAAAATTATAAAATACATAATAAAAAAAAATTAGATCTTAATTTTTATGAGTATGAAAATAGTGTGATTTTGGTATAAAATAGGATCGAGAAGGTTCTTATGTCTTATACTATTTATTATCGGATGACGGTTTGGTTTGAGTTCGGAAGAATAAAACAAATACTACAACAAAAAAGTTTATTAAATCTTTTAGATGTCGGCTTATTTATATATTTTCAACGGAAATTTGCATTATGAGCCTTCATTATTAGGATTGTATTACGTAAATGGATTATTATTGTTTGATTCGGTTAATTAATACATGATTAATGTTAACATATTTATTATTTAAGCAGCTGAGATATATTTTTTTCAAAGTCTCTAAATATTATTGGTTGAGTCCAACCGAAATCATCTCAGCTTTTTAAAATCATTTGGGTTAGATTTATCCAAGACCATCTTGAATTCGTATAGCACAAAAATAGTTAGATTTTTAAGATAAAAATTTTGCAAAATACATATAAGAAAAATGAAAAAAAAAATGTTCATTCGTCCATACGAAACAAAAAAGTTACTCACAGAAGTTATCCATTTTCAAGAATAACATACAATGATATGGAAAATATAACCCTATTTTTTAGTTTTTTTTTTCTTTTCTTCGTTTCTTTATGTGTAGAAACTCCACGTTTGCATGTAGATTATTGCTATATTTCAACTATACCCCTCAAGGACAACACTGAGTTAGGTGGCAACCATAGAAAGAAGGAATATGAATATAACAAGAAGAATCAAGTGAGGGGTCTATTCATTTCTATCTAATTGATTGATATGCAAGTGATTTATGTTATGAAAAGTTTAGGGGTGTGTGTGTGTGCTACCATTGAGCAAGCACAATTTGGAACTTTAGACTAACTCGTATGGTTCCAAGTGAATGAATGAATGAAGGACAATGAAGTCCAAAAGGAAAAGGAGATAGCATGCTCTTTGCATATGAGATTTTCTCCAACAACAAAAATAATGCTTACATTTTATTCTCTGCTTATTTATTCTCCATTTCTTATCTTTCGTCGAACCTTCCATACGTTTTAGTTTAAGGATAACCAAAATATCAATGTCCATGAGTATTAGTGAATAAAATTTACGACAGTTAACTAGTATCCACGTATATTTATTAGTTGCAGGAAGCGACTAACAATTATTCTAATATCTGTGGGTTAAGTGTGAATTATATTATTTGTATCCACGATATTTGTTATCTAAAAAAGTTAAAATTAAAATTTAATTTATATTTTATTAAGCTAATTTTAATTTATATTTTATTAGATTAAATTTAATTAAAATTATTTTTTTTGTATTTGTTTAAATTTTATTTTAAAAATTTATAAAACATATTGTTTTTAAATATTCATAGGTATTTATAAATACCAGCATTTTTTAAAATTTATGAGTATTTTTTAAAACCGATAACTGACATTTAACAGATAAATTTTCTATTGTTTTTGTTGTAAATTGAATTTCGAATAGAAATTATTCGTAACCCATTGTTATTCTTATTTTTGTCTCTCAATTTTCTTAATTTATTCTCATTCTCTCACTATCTCCATATTTTCCTTGCACAATTGAGATGCAAGGAAGAAACAAAATAAATACAATATTTTTCCTTAGACATTTTTTCATTCTTATAAATCTTTGAAAATATTATTATTTAGTCTTTATATGTGTGTGAATCTTAGTTTTAATTTTTGTAAGAAAATTTTTAATTTATACCTCTTCAAAAATGTCTAACTTTAATACTTATTTTATAGGGTTTTAATGTTTTCTTAATATATATCGACACTATATTGTAATATTAATATTTATTATTTAAAATGTTTATTTAATTGTTTTCAACACATTATGTCATATAATATTTAAAGATAAAAAAATGATACTATTTAATTTTATACAAAAAATAAACAAAGAAAAAAAAGTTAGAATTACTGAAATAAAAACTCATTTATTTTAGTGATAATACCTTTAAGCCTAAATAAAATGAATTTTTCCCGTGTGCTTTATAATTTTCATTTATAAATTTTGAACTCAAAATTTATCAAGAAGAAAGTTAAATTCTCCACTTCCAAAATATAATAAGGAATTGCTTTTTTTAATCAAAATTAAGAAAAAAACATGTCGTAACTTTATTAAAATATATATATAAAATATATATATATATATATATATATATATATATATATATTATATACTTAAAAAAATTTATATACATAGCATTTAAAATAAATTATATAGAATATGCATAAAATTTTTTAAAGGAAAAGAATTATAATAATAAACAAAACAATCATAATTCGCTTTGGAACTATTATTATGATTTGGAATATTATATATTAAATGGAGGTAAAATATAGTCTAAATACTTTTCTTTTCCATTATTTGACTTTTAAAAACAAAACTATAACAGAACTTTGAAGTGAATAATGTATCAGAAATGTAGTGGTTGATCCTAACAATATGAGACTTGCGGTCATAACATTAGCGTTGTTTGTAAGAACAACAACTTCTCAACTGAAAAGATTGTTTTAATACACCTAATAATCTCACATTGTTCAGAAGTTGATGTCCAACATATTTTAAATATTCATTCATTCTTTTAACATTCAAGACATTTTTTAAGAAAAAAAATGTGACAAAATTTCACAAACAATATCTCAAAAACACAATAATTAACCAACTGTGTTGCTGGACTTGTAATCGAAACCGAACAAATTCTCAAAACACTAATAATTACAAATTATATATAATTCATAATCTTTAATTATAACAATTCTCAAATATATTTTAAATGTATATTAGAGAAAATTATGATAACTTAATGCTTTCAAATAATCTATTAAAAACGCTTTCGATTATTAAACCTCGCCTTCATGTGTTAAGCTAAATTTGTTCACAATTACACGTCATACTAGGCAATAACTTATCTCAGATTTTCATATTTTAATATATTAATATGTGTTTGTTAAACTAGAATATAACATTTATTAATCAGTTATTTTACTTGATACCACAACTAATAAATCGACCACAATAACATTCTATAAATATACCTTTTTTACGTCCAATTAATATAATCAAATATAACTATATAACTATATAACTATATAACTAGGACTTGTAATTATTTATTTCCTACTTGTATTTACAGTTGCATTACTAATGATACCAAGTAATGTTTTTCCAGTAAGTAAGATAATTTATTTCCTTATAAAAAAATAATTAGAAGTATAATAACGCAAAGTTAATAATCTTCGAGATAACCCAGGTAACGTAACAATCAAGACATCATCATACCACTAGTAATATTTTCACTAATCATAACGTTTAATAAAATATTTCATAAACTTTGTTTTTTCATTGATTCAAATAATATAAGTAATTAATAACAATTAAAAAATAATAATTTGTGGGTGAGAGACTTAAAAAAATGATCCTTTATAAAAAAAGGTAATAGGGGGAAGAGATAAAACTGAGAAAGAGAGATGGATAAGAAGCGCAGTAGGCGCAGTACGCACCTTTGGTGCTTGTTCCAGTGGGAGACTGAGACCACTCCAGGTCGAACCAGAAAAGATCAGAAACTAACCTTTCACACCTCAATTCTACCATTATTTAAACAAACAAAATCACCAACCTCAACACCTTCGACTATTCTTTTTCTCACTCACTCCCTAAACCAATTCTAACTCAGTTCAATTGAATGAATCTCAATGGAACCTCCCCTCATCAACGACGCCACATTCTCTTCGGCCAACCCTTCCTTGTCCGAGATTTGGCCCTCGCAATTCCCTTCCTCCAACAAGAGACCCTCTTCTCTTCTTCTCCACAATCACTCTCCCAACAGTAACAAACACGTTAAGCTCTCACCACCACCCTCAGAGACACACCAAAACGCTGCGTTGCAGCCTCCTCAACCCGACGCCACTTCCGTCGCCGCCGCTCACAAGTCACCGCTTCAAACTCCCAAACCCAAGCTGGATTACATACACGTGCGAGCAAGAAGAGGCCAAGCCACCGATAGCCACAGTCTCGCCGAAAGAGTAATTCATGTTATTTATTTATTTTTAATTTTGTGGTTCATAAATTCATCAACATTTACAAGCGTCCTGTTCGCTACAGGCTCGAAGGGAAAAGATAAGCGAGAGGATGAAAATTCTTCAAGATTTAGTCCCTGGCTGCAGCAAGGTAATTAACTCTTTTTTTCTTTTTTAATTTATTTATGTTTTGTGTTATGTTATGTATAATTATAATTATTTTGGGTTCAGGTCATTGGTAAAGCGCTTGTCCTGGATGAGATTATTAACTACATCCAGTCCCTGCAGCGTCAGGTTGAGGTGGTTATCTATCTTCATCTCTCTTTTCTTTTTTTGTATGTTTTTATTTTAAAACTTAATAATAAAACTCAATATTAAATATTAGAAAAATGATTTTATTTTATAACTCCGCTGCTTTTTCTTCTGTCAAAGATTGTGTTCATAAATTTTTTATTTAAATTTAATAGTTGAAATTTTAATGTTTTTTTTTGTGCAATTTATTTAAATTTGTATAATATTTGTGCAATTTATTTTCTCACTATATAGCATTGATGAATTTTTTAGTCCAATGGAAAATTTCCTTAAAATAGTTTTAACTCAAGACAGATCTTTGAATGAGATTCAACATATTTAACATGTTTAATTTATGATGAATGATTTGATTTATTAATTCTATGCATAATGACTTTGCAGTTTCTTTCAATGAAGCTTGAGGCGGTTAATTCGAGATTGAGTATTAGCCCTTCTATTGAATCTTTTCCCTCAAAAGAAGTAAGTTTACCGACTTAATATTTTAATGCCAAAACCATTCACTCCATTTAGAAAATGTTAGGCAAAATATTACGTGGTGGTATGTTATTTGGCGTTGCGAAACACAGGGAACAGTGTTTGTTTGGGAAGGAGACTTTTATAATTAGTTTGGTTTACATGGATGCAAGCTAACATTCTGGAAGTTTGGTGCGTGGATAAGGAGAGAACAAATGGTAGTGGAAAAACGGAAAATAAGGAAATTTAGATTTTGAAAGTCTGATCTCTGGAAGGGTGGCTGTTATTGTAAATTATTGAGACATTGCAAATCTTTTTGGGACTGAAAACCAGAGGATCATAGGCTTAAGAAAATTAGTTGAAACATTTTTGTGAATTCTATGAACCCATAATCCTTTCACCTGGTTGATTGCCATCCGATTGGTTTTATGTAAATGTAAATTATCACTATCGCGATGAATGAACCCTCAGCTCAAATGAATCCTGTTGTGACGTATATAAATATAGTTACCTAATTCTAGTGAAAGTTCTGTAAGCTTTCACAATCTTACACTCCAGATCTAAATATTTTTCTACTATTTGCTAACTTCATTGGATTCATGCTTATCTGGTGCTGCTTCTGATGAGTTATATCTTAGGGTTCTACTGTAACATTAAGATTTTTTCTTCTCATTATTAATATTGATTATCTCACCTAAAAGAGTTTAGACATTCTTATACATGTGTTACTTGAAAGATTAAGAGAAAACTATTTTTTTTTTATTGTATTAACTACAAAATGAGAATGAATTGCTGTCAAAAAAACTACAAAATGAATTGTGCCAAAAAAATTCAACTGGTGTTTGCGCTTATTGAGCTAAAAGTCACGGAATAATTAACTTTGCTAAGCAAGTAATGTGATCACTAATGAATTTACTACTTTTGGCATCAAATTAATTCTACAATGATTTTTTTTTTCTGTTTGTGCAAATATAGCTCTTGGCCCAAATGCAAAATGAGTTTTTGGAGTCATAGAATGCTCTAGTCATAGAAAGTAATCTATGAAGTAAACTCTAAACAGTGTTCATGAACCTTCATTTTAAAATTTTTGGGGTGTTTAGTCATAGAAACAATCTCAATTAGAACAAGAAGAGAGCTATTTACACACCCAGACTCACTCTTCCGAACACATTCTATATGGTTTGTCCCATCCATATAACTTAAGATGAGGTAAGACAGGCATGGATTTCACTGAATGACTGAGTGTGATTTTCTTGGGACAATATGTTATTCAGTCAAAAGTATTGTTACCTAGACCAATGACATGTATTTAACACATCACTGTTTATTTTTTTACTGAGATTTTGATTAACTGTTATGGTGGTACAGGTTGGCACTCAGCCATTTGACCTTTCAGGAATAATATTTGGATCACAACCGGCCAGGGGATTTGCTCAAGGATCACAAGCTGGATGGCTGCATATGCAGATAGCTGGTGGTTTTGAGAAAGTAACATAATTTGAGCGAGATTCATTGGGAATGACAGATCAATCAGTGTGGTCATTGAAAAGGAAAAAGTCACAGCAGATGATAGCTGGTTAGCACTCTAATAACATCTTAGTGTCCTTTGATGCAAAATGTTGTTAGATCATTTGCTTTTTTTCTCTCATAGTGAGATATCGATTGAAAGAAATCCATCTTATCTCCTTGGGCATTTGGAATAGTTTTATTGTGGTTTTAGTTCAAAAACTCTGCTGGGGTGGGATTCTTCTCTCCTGATTTGTTGTATCACAGTTCATATATATTAGCAAGATATTTTTAGCTTAGAGAGACAATATGAAAATTACTCCGAGTTGGTAATTGAGTCATTATCAGAACAATTGGATATGACCAAATAAAATGTATTAGATTTCTGTTTCGTATTGTCCATTAACAATAATGAATTTGATGTTCTTGATTTCTGTTACATTTTTTTATGGAAAGCCTGCAACCTTTCACACAACAATTTTTTTTTAAGTGTTTAAGGAATTATACAGGTAAAAGTAAATCTTATAAACCAAAAAAGAGAGAAACCAATGTTAAAAAAAGAGATGTGTCTTAATTGATCTTAATTGATCATACATTGGGTGTTAATTTATATTTATATAAATAAAAGAAAAAAGTAACAAGCTAATGGTTCCTTCCTTCCATATATCCCACATATGGTTTGAGGATTTCTGAAAAGTGAAGGAAGAGAGTTTTAAATTAGACTCAGCTTATTCTATTATGTTTTAACCTATTTATAGATTTTATGGATTTAAAGGACTGGAGGGCAGACTTAAAGTATTGTTAGTTTTTGTTTTAGTTTTAATTCTGTGATCTTGTCTTCTAAAGAGGAGTTTCATATGATACTTATAAATTATTATTAATCTTAATTTTAAAATAATACAGCACTATTGAAGTGTATAGAAAAAAAAAAGTTTAAATAGTCGTTTAGTCCTACTTTTGGTTTAATTTTTTTAATTTGATTCTACTTAATTTAGTTCTATTTTAGGATTTTTGTTATTTTGGTTCTATATTTCGAAAATATCTTACAATGAAGTTTTTTTACTTAACATTGTTAAATTTGTTAAAATTGATAACATAATAGTATATATGTGTTAGTCTTCCAGTGATGTGGTTCACTGTAAGTGACGTGACTGTGTATTTACTGTGACATGGACTATTCAAATCAATTTAAGTTTTATAACTAGAGGAATTGGGATTAATCGAAAAGGAAAGAGAATTGAGTTTGTTGGTGGGATGAAATTGCTTCGCAAATAAAACGAAGCAAAACCCAAATCAAAATACTTTATCACAAAACCTAAATGCTAACCTGTTTGACGATACGAACGCCACACATCATGAATCTTTTTCCCCAGTTATCTTTTCCAATTGAAAACGAAAGGTCAACCAATTTTGTCCCACAACCGAATCCTACCAAATATTTCTTCCACCAACAAACCCTAATTATCTTTCCCTCTCAATTAATCCCAATTTCTCCAATTATAAAACCTAAATTGATTTGAATATTCCATGTCACAGTAAATACACAGCCACGTTATTGTATAGTGAATCACTAGAAAATTGACACGAATATGATATTGTGTTATCAATTCTAATTGTGTTAAGTAAAATGACTTTATTGTAAGATATTTTCAAAATTTAGGACAAATTGAACAAAAATCCTAAAATATTGAAAAAACTAAACCAAAAGTAGACTATTTAAACCAAAAAATAAAATTAATAGTTTACACAATATAATTATTTTAATTTTATTTTTCTCACAGACCTAATTAAAAATGTTAAATCAAGTGGTCATAGGTAATATATGACATAAATAGAGACACATGAGAATTATTAGTTAAAAGTTTTGCTAAAAGAATATAAAATAATAATTATGGTGTATAGTTATGAGCACATTGTTATAAAAATTCTTAACACTATTATCAACAAATATAATAGTGTTAAGATTTTTTTTTTCACTTTTATACTACAATTTATTTAAAGAAAAATATTATATTCATTTCTATTCGTGCTAACTATCGGTCAGTCGCACTGCTACAAATAGGATTAGTTTCTCATTTCAAGTGATAAATGATGAGAAAAAAAAGAGAGTAAGAACAAATATATTATTATTTAATTTTAAAATTTAGGTAAAGTTATAACTTTTTATTTAAATCAGTATTACATTTTTGTATTTTAGAAGTAAAAAAAGATTAAAATTAATATTTGATTTCTATATTTTAAATTTAAACGTTCTTAATCAATTAAAATAATTTTATTAAAAAATTAATTACTGATTATATTAAGTAAAATATTTATCAACAATATTATGCCCTTTTCATTAAATTATTTAATATAGTCACAAATTAACTTTTTTCAGTAAAAGCTAAATATTATATTTTAATTTAAAAAAATGGTCTATAGGTGAGTGAGCATTTTTTTAGAATTTTGACAACAAAAGTACTTTTAATATAAAACAATGTTTTCCAAAAATATTATTATTTTTAGAAGATTAAAAATATTTTTTAACCTAATAGAATCTAAAAGTATATCTATAATATATATATACATATATATAATTAATTCTTAAAAATCTATAATATTAATTTATTCAACTGATTTGATATATCTACAAAAATGATCATGTATTAAATTCTTATATTCTGTTAACTATATATTTTGTTTTGTTTATCTTCTGAAATCAGTTATCTCCCAATTTAATCCATCATATTATTAAAATTTAATTTAGTTCTAAATATAATTCAAAATGGGACACAGCCGTGCATTATTTCGCTACTTTTTATAACTTTTACATGTTTTAGTGTTTTCACAACTTTTTAATTATCATCACTTGTCTTATCACAACATAACATAATTTACAGATTGAAATTATTTATTTGTTATTACAAAATATAATCATGAATTAATTTTTTTAAAATCTTACTGTGAACTACCAAACTAAAATATGAAAGTATTTCTGATTCAAAATAAGAAAAGAAACGAAATAACGGATTAAATTGTTGGCATGAAAGATAAGTTGGAACAAAATGTCACCCCGAAGAAGTGAAAGAACTCGGAGGTAAAAACGAAAACCACAGAACAACCGCGGTTTAAGAAGGATTCACACAGTTTGGCATTGGGCCATGTCTCCAATTTGAATCATCACAGCCACGTGTCCAGATCACAGACATTGTAACCTTTTGGCCAAAAGTGCAGGACATGTAAGTTGACCTAAGCGTCAATGAATCAAACGGCTGAGAGAGTATTTTCGTCCAGGATCGCTGATCAACGATTGATCAAACCCCTCAAAGCAAGCAAGACTCCAACCCTTTCTCACCGGGCGCCAAAAACCCCTTTCGTCGCTTTATCAACAAACCTTACTCTCTCCTTTCAAACGTAGTGGCAGAGCAGAACTCCAAATTGAGAAGCTCCTCATAAATCAGAAGAGAGATATTGAGAGAGATTGCACTCTGGTTCGTCTTTCTCTATCGGCGCCACCTATTCGATTTGATTATTGTTTGGTTTCGATTTGAGCATGGACCTTCAGAACACAGTGAAAGAAGCCCTAAATGCACTGTACCATCACCCTGATGATGCGGTGCGCATGCAAGCCGATCGCTATCTCCAAGATTTCCAAAGAACTTTGGATGCCTGGCAGGTTCTCTCTTTAATCCATTATTTGTTTCTTCAATTCATTTCCTTTGGACCTGGATTTGTCTATCTCTTGGTCTTGCGTCCGATTTGATTTCTCTGAATGGCTAGATAATTTTCCTGCTGTTGCTTTTTGTTCTCGGGTAATTGATTTGATGATTGTTGTTGTTTCTCTAACTGTGAACTTCTCTGGAGTTGTTTAGTTGTGTCTAGTGAATGTTTCTATTTCCGTGTCTCTTTGATGTCAAAGAGATTTTTTGCTTTATTTGTTTGAATTGTGAGCTCCATGATTAGATGCAGGGACAAAATTTCAAACTTACTGCACAAATGTTTCTTACTTTGATCTCTGCAGGTGGCTGATAATTTACTTCATGATCCCAGTAGCAATCTAGAAACCTTAATATTTTGTTCTCAGACCTTGAGAAGCAAGGTGATTTCATTGTTCTTCTATTTCCTGTTGATGTGAAGTTCATAAGATGTTGGATGTTGGTTTCTGAATGCAAAATATTGTCCTGAGTTTTTTTTTTTTCTTCTTGTGTTTTGAGTACTTGTTTTTGGTATGGTTTAGGTACAAAGGGACTTTGAGGAACTCCCTTCCACAGCTTTTCGGCCATTGCGTGACTCATTGAATGTGAGTGAGGGTCTATGTAATTTTGGTGCTTTTCTTATGATGTTTATTTCAGATTTTGAATGTGTGATTTATTCTCAGTTCAAAGGATTGCAAATATCCTTTTGTTTTCTTACATGCCCTGGGTAAAATTGATTGGTTTGTGGACTCCCATCCATGACCACGCAGCTGTTCAAGTGGAAACAGTACTTTATATGATTTAATTTTGATAGTTTTTTTAATGCAGACACTGCTGAAAAAGTTCCACAAAGGTCCTCCAAAAGTCAGAACACAGGTGCGATACAAACGTCCTTTAAACCTTTCTGTCTTCTTTGTGGTTTGTTTTTGTGAGTTAGTTTTGTTTTTTTTCTATGGAAATTTAATGTTCCCAAATGTATTGTTCAAAATGTGCTGCACCTGTAGATTAGCATTGCGGTGGCTGCCTTGGCAGTGCACGTCCCTGCAGAAGATTGGGGGGATGGTGGTATAGTCAAATGGCTTAGGGATGAAATGGATTCCCATCCAGAATATATACCGGGATTCTTGGAGTTACTTACAGTTCTACCAGAGGTATACTAGCTGACATCAGTGGTGAAGAAGTAGCATGTGTCGTCTTTTCTTCTTATTAATTAGACATATGTTTGAACTTTGAATGACTAAATGTTAAGTTATAATTTGTGAAGTTGCTGCTTCGTCAGACTTGGATATTGTTGTTTATTTAGTATTTATCATAATTTCATACAAGTCATGCATTCTTCTATAAATGGTTTTAACAAAACATTTTAATTATAGTAAGTTTTGTTAACAATTTGAAATTTTGGGTTGCATATTATGCCCTTTCACATATTTTATCGTTATATGCAGGAAGTATTAAATTATAAGATAGCAGCTCGCCCAGAAAGGCGACGTCAATTTGAAAAAGAGCTTACATCTCAAATGGAAGTTGCTCTTAATATATTGACAGCTTGTTTGACTATTTCTGAACTTAAGGAGCAGGTAAGCAATACATTTTCATCATCTACTTAGTATTCAAGATGTGGTTCTTGCGAGGTATTTTGAGCTAAGATTCTTATGGTGATATTTTTATGTCAAAATTTCCAGGTTCTAGAGGCATTTGCTTCGTGGCTTCGCTTAAAGCATGGGTATTAAGTTTTTCTGCTTAGGCTTGTGTTATCAAATGTTTTATTAGTTGTAATTGTAATGGAAAACTCATTTAAACGTAATGATTGAGAGTAAGCTTTTATCTTATTAACATGAAAGCTCTATTGTCCCCAATTTAAGATTTACTGGTACTTCTTTATCTCTATGTTTGCATGTGTTTTAATTTGTTGGCTTTCACATGAAGGAATTGCAGAAGGATTTGCTATTTTACCCAAGTTCTACATATATAGACTTTTATGTTAAGTGAAAATGATAGAATGTGTGGGTAGCATATCTAAAAGTGCAGGGTAATGGGTTTTAGTTTTGCATTCATAAATTAAATAAAGAGGCTTGGGTATTTTGTTGCTGTTTATTACAACATGGTGAAAAATTGGTGAACTATCTGAGTTAATATCCTCAAGTGAGGAAAAAGTATTTGATTCAATTCGCTGATGAATTTTTTGTCCTCCAGGATTCCGGGATCAGTTCTGAGCTCTCATCCGTTGGTTCTCACAGCATTGTCAAGCTTGAATTCCGAGTTACTTTCAGAGGCATCTGTAAATGGTATAACAAGTTAACTGGGAGACATTCATCTTACATTATGTTTGTTTGTTGTTATATGTCCCAATCATGCATATAATACTTTATACTGCATTTTTACCAACCCTTGGGAAAAAAGAAATTAGTGAATGTCAAATTGATTGTATGCAACTATTGATAAACACACGTTTCATGTCTGAGCCCTTCTTGGCACACATTGTGATAGATGTAGATATGCTAAGGATACGATCGTAGGATCAATAAATATAAAATTTTATTATGGGTTCTAGATGATTTTGCAAGTGCAGTACTGATCTACTGAAAGAAATGCAACACTGACCACCCATTTTATTGTCCAAAAAACAAGCTGGAAAACGTAATGTATATGAACTAGCTAGAATGGCTGCATAGTTTAATGTTATTATAGATTAATATTAATTACTGTTAGTATATTATAGCCTTAACTTTTAGGAGTATAGTGATAAGGAGGCATGATACCACAGTATTTTAATAAGGAGGCATGATATGGCCTCATTGTCAATCTAACTTTAAAAGCCGAGACACTCATATACTATCTTAAATGAAATGGTTAAATACATAATATCTACCAGCAAAAGATGTTACTTTGCATATAATATTCTGGAATTTAAAATAAAAGTTATTGTTATTATGATATTAAGTGTATTGCTAGAAGTTGTTAGAATATTCTAGAGATCTCTCTGTAATTATTACTATAGGGTTAGAGCTCTCTATGTATAGAGGCTGATTACTGTTTCAAATTAATCAATGGAATAAAAGTCTTCTTTCTTTCATATTAATCCTTTCAAGTAAAAATACTTGTTTTCTTCCATGGAAGAGGTAAAAGTTCTCACAAAAGCAAATTTTAGCAATGGAGGAAATTCAGTAGTGGAAAAAACCACTGGCATGCACTTACATTCCCTTTGAGCTCCATTTTTTTGTTGGAAGCTCTTCTGTGCAGCTTGATAACATTTTATGAACTGGTTATTCCTTGACCCTACTTTGATTCCAGTTCTAAAATCTTTTAATGACCAAATTGATTACATTATGGCCAGAAAAGTGGAAGAGTCAAATGGTAGAGAATTTTGAATCTTCATGATGAGCTTTCCATCAAGGATTCTACATTTGCCTTCCTTTTTGTTCTGGTGAAATATACTGGCATTTGGTGGTGTCATATTTCCACTTCCTTTGAGTATTTCTCCTAAGGTGTATAATAGGAGACAACACATTCTTCTGCCACAACTGGTTCATGATCATGATTCATGTGCAAGGAAATGCCGTTGGTTGGGAAGTGCTGAATGTGATGATAGCTGGGGATGCGTATAGTGGGAAATATGGGATTTGGAATGCATATTGTAATCCTATATAAGGTATTGGGAGACTAGTTTTATATGATTATGGTGGGATGAAAAGCTTTGACTATATTTTACTTTACTAGTAGGCATGTGTACCAAACATCTGCTAATGCTTTATGGTATTTACTTTTAATATCATTTGTTCAATGTACAATGTGTCAAACACATTTCATTGTGCTAGAATAACATTACACATAGTGTAGGTTAGTATCTTATCATAACAACAATATTTTCTCTGTTCTTTCTTCATCATAATCCATCAGTTATAACAAAGTATTTACAAGATAATAGAAATTTATAGCTATTTATTTGCTCACTTAAGTTCGTTTAGGTAATATTACCTCCATTTGATTATTTCTGTTGTTGTTCCTTTTATATTGTCTTCTGGGATTTAATCATGGTGTTGCTTTCCCTGTATTTTTAATTTGGCAACATAATATTCTTTCTCTTGTGGGAATGCTATTTTGCAGTGATTTCTGAATTAATACATTACACGGCAGCAGGCAATAGTGATGGTGTTTCTGCAAATATGCCCTTAATTCAAGTCATTGTACCTCAAGTTATGAATCTTAAAGCCCAGCTTAGTGATTCTACAAAGGTAAATAATTTATTAATATACAATCTCCATGTGTTGGGGCATGAGAGATTGACCTATTCCAAAGCACACTGGGACATTTTTTCTGTGGTATTACGGATTGTGTTCTCTCTTGGCATTTACTTGATGGCTATAGTCAAAAGTAATGTGAAATTTAAGATGCCAGTGTTCTGTTTGTGATGGTGTCATGTCTGAGCTATTCTTTAGAGGCATGCTGTGAATATTAAATACTTAGTGAATCATGCCAGCCTTGTGTGTGTTTGTGTGTATACATACGTACATACATACATAAGTTACACCCATTTGATTTTTAGGAATAACTTAGGAAGTTACAACTTAAGTGTATTTAAAGAGTTTGCAGTTGTAGTTTGCTAACTTTTTTTTAAAAAAAAGTAGGTTTAAGTTAGCTAACCCCATATGCATTTGCTAAATATTCATTTGTTTTTCAAAAGAAGATAGCAACTTAGGAAGTTACAACTTGAGTGTATTTAAAGAATTTGCAGTTGTAGTTTGCTAACTTTAAAAACAAAAAGCAGGTTTAAGTTAGCTAACCCCATATGCATTTGCTACATATTCATTTGTTTTTCAAAAGAAGATAGCAAGTTGCACCTTCGTTGTTTGTTTTTAAAGAAAATTGTAGTTATAACTTGCTAACGTACTCCTAAAAAGTAATTGAGTGTAAGTTAACAAATTAACAAATATATATATATATATATATATATATATATATATATATATGTATTTGTGTGTGTATTATAGGTTGTAATAGTTTAAAAAGAATCATTTCAATATTAAATCTGTTGATTCAGAAGAAATATATAGTAACAAAATCCTTCTATATATGAAGACAAGTCCAAGAAGGGGATTATTATTCAAGAAGAATGAAAAATTAAAAAATGGATGAGTATACCGATGCAAAATATGCAAGGTCCGTCACATGTAGGAAATCCACCTCATGATGTTGCATGTTCTAGGGTGGAACTTTGGTGACTTAAATAAACAAGATGTTGATGCAAGGTCCAGTGCAGAGGTGTAATTTTGAGCTATGGCACATGGGGTGTGTTAATTTTTATGGCTGAGAATTATTCGGAATGATCTTGAAGTGACATGTGAAGAATCTATAACTCTTTATTGTGATTATAAATAAGCTAATAGCATTGCTCAGAATTTAGTTCAGCATGAAAGGACTAAACACAAAGATAAATTGACATTGGATAGTGGTCTTATCACCGCTTCTTGTGTCCCATGCAGGCTTTAGCTAGCAGGTCTATTTACTAAAGATCTTTCCATTGAATGATTTCGTGATCTCAGATGGGAATGATACGTATTTAATTAATAACCTACAGTAGGATATTAAGTGTGTTGTTAGAAGTGCTTAGAAGATTCTAGAGATCTCTTTGTAATTTTTACTTTATGATTAGAGTTCTCTCTATATGGAGGCTGATGTAGTGTTTCAAATTAGTGAATTGAATAAAAATCTTCCCTTATTCAGATTAATCTTTATCAAGTAAACCAATAAAATTTTGTTCCAAAGTTCCTTTTAAGGATTTCAGTTCTAGACTGTATGACTATTTGATTGACCATGGGCATAGGAAATGATTGGTTTTTCTTCTGATGATGACAGTGTTTCATCCATTGTATATGATATTGTGATATTCTAGGGACGGTTGCATACTATACTTCTTACACGTCTTATTTTTTAGGATGAGGAAGATGTCAAGGCGATTGCTAGGTTATTTGCAGACATGGGTGATTCATACGTGGAACTGATTGCAACTGGTACTTGTACATAGTCATAAACTTTGTTGATTTCTCTTTAAGAAGCGTTGGTGCTTTCTCGTGCACTGTGTAAATAATTTTGATGTTTTAGCAGGTTTCTTATGCTTTTTGGTTGTGTTAAACTTATTGGGTCTGGATTGTCTTAACTGAATTTTCCAGGTTCAGATGAATCAATGCTAATTGTGCATGCATTGTTGGAAGTTGCTTCACATCCTGAATATGATATTGCTTCTATGACTTTTAACTTTTGGCATAATCTTCAGTTAAACTTGACCAAAAGGTGATTTTTTGTCCTTTCGGGTTTGTTTAGGTAAATTTCTCTATAAGCATTTTCAGGAGATGATTAAATTTGGTTTATGAAGTAACTTAATTTTTCTTTTCTTTTTTTTCCTAGAAATGTTATGGAGAAGTTTATTCAAATAAAACCTGTTTACTTGACACTGCTTTAACCAGAAATATGATTATTATATAATCTGACAGGGAGTCCTATATTTCATATGGTAATGAAGCTTGCATTGAAGCTGAGAGAAATAGAAGGCTGCAGGTTTTCCGTCCTGCATATGAGTCACTTGTATCACTGGTGAGAAGTCAGAACTAAAATTTTCCTTTGAAACTGTCAAATACCGTCAGCAGTACATGGTTTCTAGCTCCTGTCTGTGTTACCTTAATATCAGTTTTGTAATTATATGTATACAATAATAAATTACATGACTTGTTAATTATTTACATAATTGTTCACAACATTAACATTCTTGTTGCATTATAAAATATATGATTAAATGTCTGTCACTCATACATAACACTTCTTATTTCAAGACATGACTGAACACCTTTAGTATTCTTATCTTCCTTTTTTTCATGGATTTTTATAGGTTATCTTTCGGGTTCAGTATCCTGAAGATTATCAAGACCTTTCATACGAGGATCTTAAGGAATTTAAGCAGACCAAATATGGTAATGGGTTGGTGTGCTTGTGATGCATCTGCTTGTTTTTTCTCTTTTATGTAATCATGTCTAATAGTGCATTAGATTGATTAACATTTTAGCTGTCTAGGAGTATATCATGGATAACCCATTATCCATCCAGTTATATTTTTTTGTGTGTAGTGCATTATTGTCATCGATAATCTTAAATAAGCACCAGTTTAGTTCGAAAAGTGTCTTTTGACATCAATTTGGTTCTGAAATTTATTTTACACCAAGAAGCATGATAGCCAAAGTGACTATTACCCTGGTATTGCTTATCTTCTTCAATTCCCTTGGAAGGTATCTTATCTGTTTGTTTCTGTTCTTTTGCCAAATCTTTGAATCCAGGAGGAGAAGTTGATTTGTGTTGGAAATGGGAGCATTTAATGTTTATTATCTTTCCAAGTAGTTCAGTTAATGATAAAGCATGGTTCAATGTACTTTAGGAAATTATGATGTTTTAGTTATTCTCTTGAAACTTGTAGTTGTTATTTATTATCTTTGCAATTATAATTGTTGTAAATAATTAAATCTGGTGAGTGGTAAAAATACAAACACATTTAGAAAATTTTCTTTCATTTTCTCATATTTGGTGACAAAGATTTATTGAAGTGTCGTAATGATCGCCTGTGTTACGGATTTTCTCGTATGTGGGAAGTCAGGAACAACTATGCTGATAATGAAACAAGTTAAATGACTATAGTATAGCTAGAAACATGAAATTTGATTTCAGACAATTTCATGCGTTTGCATTGAGCGAAAATAGGGAATAGGTTTACTGTTGAAGACTAAGTAAAAATTCTTCCTTTGTGCGAAAGTAATGGATGCTCACTGCATCTGTTGGCCACACGCAATTATTAAAGCAATTTACTTTTAAAATCTAATGTTTTTCTGTCTCTTTAAATATTTTAGTTAGTGATGATTTGTTTTTGTGGGGCCATGGCCCTGAAATACTGTGCTATTCAATTTTATGATTTAAATGCAATTAAATTATGGTTTTACTGATGGCTAATTCTTTCCTAATGCATGTATTTCAACCAGAATTTGATGATATTTCTGACAGGAATTTTTTGTTTCAGCTGTTGCAGATGTATTGACAGATGCATCATCAGTCCTTGGTGGCGATGCCACACTTAAAATTCTTTACGTGAAACTGCTTCAGGTGCAAACGATTATTTTTAATGTGCTTTCATTATCAACACAATGTTCTTGTAATGGTGGTAGATAACCTGTGTTTAATCTAATTTTACTGCATAAGTTTCGTTCAAAACTTTTTTGGGTCTCTTATTAACTTCGTTATCAGTAAGTAGACTGTTACTGTTGGCCATGTTTGTTCTGCTTATGTGTACTTTTTGCTTAAATAATATATGAATGTTATTTCCCAAACCTTTTCACTTTTTCTGAACTACCTTATCACCCTGTTTAGGCTGTATCTGGTCATGGTAATGATGAACACAAGGAATGGCGACCAGCTGAGGCTGCTTTATTTTGTATTCGGGCTATATCAAACTATGTGTCAGTTGTTGAAGCAGAAGTAATGCCTCAGGTATGCCTCCACCTTTCAATTTGTAATAATAATTATTATAATTATTATATAGCTTTTTTCCTGGTAAATATTACAAGTAATTTCGTTTAATCCATTATAAAATACTTCCTTAATTTTATAACCTTTTGTCTACGCAGATGAATTTATATCTGTATTTAAATCCTTATGTGGATATCTTAGTGCAAAGAACCTGAGTGTTCGTGATTTTTATACTGTAAATAACCTAGGTCGTTATTGACTTTACTCTTGGATTATCACTTTCTTATGCTTGGTTGCACCCACCTCCTTTATCTAGACCAACTCACATTTGATTTCGTTCATTTTTTTAAGATATTCTACTTCTCAATCAGGGTTATAAGTTGTTTATCTTCAGGTGTTAAATTCTTCATCTCTAAAGACTTAATCTTCTATTGAAATATATTTTTCCTATGCGTACTATTCCCCTCAAAACCTGTTTCCCCTACCTCTAGTGTTTCAAATTTTCCTCGCTTCCCATATTTCATTGGCTAGTTCAATGTTACTGTCTACTTCCATTCTTTTACAAGTCAATATTTAATTTTTTTTTGCCTTCATACAGATCATGGCCTTGCTTCCGAAACTTCCTCATCAACCCCAACTACTTCAGACAGGTAAAGTCTATACTGCCTTTTTCTAAAAAGTATTGTTTATTTCTCTTCCTGCTGAACTTTTTAGTTCTCGCTCCTTGTAATTTTCTATTTCAATGTTTTGCCTGACTAGTAAAATGCGTGTCATGTCTGGTTGCTTTATTTCCAGTGTGTTTAACTATTGGAGCTTATTCAAAATGGCTTGATTCTGCGTCCTGTGGACTGTCTGTACTGCCATCGGTTTTAGATATCCTAATGAATGGCATGGGTACATCTGAAGATTGTGCAGCTGCTGCTGCTTTGGCATTTAGACACATTTGTGATGGTATAGTCAACTACTCTTACAGTATATTTGTGCATTTTCTTTTTTATCTTTGGAATGGTGAAGAGTTAGCTGGGTTAGTTACAGTAATGTTCAGTGCAGACATGGAAAAGATTAGGCAGTCTACCTTCACTGATAACAAATAAGCTTCTGAACTTTGTGGTTTTGTTTTGAGTATGAAGTGTTACATGGAGCATTGTTTTGGTCATTTTCATACACTGATGAAAACACTCTTGTTTTTATGATATGAGCTTGGTTAAGCAAGCATTTTTTTTTTTTCAATAAGGTGTTGCAGTAACCTAATTTACTTTTTTATCTGCCTTTACCTATTAACTGCTGCAATGATTCTTAGAATTTTTCGGAAGATGAATACAAGGGAAAATATTGGATGTGGAGAAAGGGGGTATCTTGCTTTAATTACTTCCATTATTTTTTCCCTGACCTTTTAATTGAAACAGTATTTGATGGAATGAATAGTTATTCTTTCCTTGGATTTATGATTTTGTTTAGATGTAAAGCCAATAAGTCTCAACCCAACAGCTTAATCGGGTGGGAAATAGTTGGTTCTCAATATAATAACGGAGTCTATGATCATGTTGTCAGTAATTCAATCATCTCTGTTCTCACTTTTTTAAATAGAAACGCCTCCAAGCTTAAAGTGCTCTTCTCTTTCCTGAGGAGGCAAGTTGGTGATTTACAAAGATTTTATTATTTGATCTGAATAATCTTTATTATTTTTTTCTGATTTCAGATTGTCGGAAAAAGCTTTGTGGATGCTTAGAGGGTTTGTTCCACATCTACAATAAGACAGTTAATGGAGAAGATAGTTTCAAAGTTCCTGCTGAAGACTCGTTGCATCTGGTTGAAGCATTAAGGTAATTTGGTTGCTTTAAACTTTAACGTCTTGGATTGGTTTGATTTGTGTCAACCTTTTTAATGATAGCTATTGATTGGACATCTTCAATTTCCATGCAGTATGGTCGTTACTGAACTTCCTCCAGATGATGCTAAGAGAGCTCTTGAGGCGTTATGCATACCAGTCATAACTCCTTTACAGGTTAGTGTTCAATTTGCAGGGATTTTTCAGTTATAAAGTTTTCTTTTGATTATTTTACTTTATATTTTATATTTTGCTGCACCAGGAAGCTATTGCTCTAGGTCCAGAAAGCTTGAGTAAAAGACCTTCTCGTCAGTTAACAGTTCACATTGATAGATTTGCTTACATCTTTAGGTGTGTTCCCTAATTAATAGATGTTGTCTTAGTTCCCCAAGCACCACCCTTTTTTAATCTCTATTTATTGCAATCCTCAACACGTGACTGAATCTGCTTTTTAGATACGTAAATCATCCTCAAGTTGTGGCAGATGCTATTCAACGGCTATGGCCTATTTTTAAGGCCATCTTTGATCTGTAAGTTGTCCCTAATTTCTTATGCGACTATCATCCCTTCTTTTTCTTTGCTTCATTTTCTTTCTATCATATTTTGAAGATTTCTTGTCTAAGACATCTTTATGATGACATTTATGCCAGTCGTGCTTGGGACATGAGAACAATGGAATCTCTTTGCCGAGCATGTAAATATGCAGTGAGTAAGCTAAATAATTAACTCTGCTCCATTTGCACTTTGTCAATGTGAAGAAAGTTATTATAATGGCATCAGTTGGTAGGGTCATTCAATTTGGATTAGGCATTTATCTTAACTTTCTTCATTGCTATTTTTGTGTGTTTCATCCCATGCTTACTATGTCTAAATCTGTCATGTTTTCATCCTTAGTTTTCATCAGATTGCATCACACTATGTTTATAATGTGTTTCTGCTGACATGTAAATTAGCCATGTTTTCAGCTGGCTGTTTGTCAGCCCTTTCAGTGGTACAAATTTAAGATTTATTGTCAGTTTGTTCCCAGGTGGTATCTTCCTCCTAAAGAGTCTGTACATGCTCAGCTTTGGTTCTATGCATAATCATTGTTGAAAAGAATAGTTTGTATTATTGAATGTCATGTGGCAATATTCTACCCCTTGTTTCTAGGTGAGAACTTCTGGAAGATTCATGGGGCTCACAATTGGTGCCATGCTGGAAGAGATTCAGAGTCTATACAGGCAGCACCACCAACCATGCTTTCTTTATCTCTCCAGTGAAGTTATAAAGGTATTCGTATGTTTCTATGCCACTGGCCGCACCTAATAACCAAGTATTGCCAAAAGTAATATGGTTTTAGCTCAATTGTCGTGCGTGTTAGTATTTTGTTGCGTTATATATGAACGAGTCTGCATACAAAAAATGCTATTAGAAATATATTTTGACTTTAAACGAAGATTCATGGGTGATTATTTGTTGCTGACCTGGGTGTGGTGTGGCCAAGCTGGAAAATACCAAAGAAGGATAGGTGATGTTGGTATTAGAAATACATCTCGACTTTACAGAAAGATCTTTTTTATCCTGGGTGAATGAGTGCATGGTTATTAGTCCCTGACCAGGGTGTGGTGTGGCGAAGCTGGAAAATACCATGGCAGGATAGTGAATGTTGGTATGGTCGCAACACTGGTGTTTTCTGTTGAGAATAAAGAAAATAGGGATTGAGATTAATCTCCCTTGTGTATAAATCACACATAGGGTAATCTATTTATAATAGAGAGGTACAAGTAAAAAGAGTAACTGAAAATAAAAAGATTAAATAGAAGATATTGTTTGATATTGTGGTTATCAATATCTAACAATATCTTAATAATATCAAACAATATCTAACACTCCCCTTCAAGCTGGAGCATACAAATCGTATGTGCCAAACTTGTTACAAATATAATCAATTCTAGGTCCCCATAAAGACTTAGTAAAAATATCTGCTAATTGATCACTTGAGTTAACAATCTCAGTCTTGATGTCTCCAGACATAACCTTTTCCCGAATGAAATGACAATCAATCTCAATGTGTTTGGTCCTCTCATGAAAGACAGGATTAGAGCTAATATGAAGAGCAACCTGATTGTCACATACAAGTGTCATTTGAGTAACATCTCCAAATTGTAACCCTTGAAGCAATTGCTTGAGCCAAACAAGTTCACAGGCAGCTGAGGCCATAGCTCTATATTCTACTTCTGCACTGGATCTTGCTACAACACTCTGTTTCTTACTTTTCCACAAGATCAAGTTACCACCAATGGAGACACAATACCCAGATGTAGATCTTCTATCAGAAGGAGATCCTGCTCAATCAGCATCTGAATAGCAAACAACTCTTGTATGGTTATTAGAACCATATAACAATCCTTTTCCAGGGGATCTTTTAATATACTTCAAGATACGAATGACTGCATTACAATGATCTTCAAATGGGGAATTAAGAAATTGGCTTACCACACTGACTGCAAAGGAAATGTCAGGACGAGTAACGGTTAGATAATTTAATTTTCCAACTAATCTTCTATACTGCTCAGGATCAGATATAGGCTCCCCCTGATTTGGTAGAAGTTTAGTATTGGGATCCATGGGTGTATCAACAGACTTTGAACTCACCAACCTAGTTTCCTCCAGAATATCCAT
>Ga0214545_1003316_pt1 | contig 30806 bp, 14 predicted proteins | sample CNSS4metaG_FD_160064 | JGI IMG/M metagenome (GOLD analysis project Ga0214545, IMG submission 160064) | Root nodule microbial communities from cowpea collected in UCLA plant growth center, Los Angeles, California, USA - CNSS4 | ecosystem: Host-associated > Plants > Roots > Nodule | place: USA...
TAATATTTGACATCATGAAAATCAAAAAGAGTATGTTATTTTAATATTGAATATTTTGATAGTATCATGATTCCGTTGGTGTGATTTTTAAATTTTTTTTATAAAAAATATTTAATTGATATATGGAGATGGGGATGGGTCAAAAGTTGTATACCCGTTGGGTTTGGGGATGGGGATGAATTTTTATTATGGGGATGGGGATGGGATCATGATACCCGTACCCGCCCCGCCCCGTTGCCATCCCTAGCTCTCCTACACCACACATGCTTTATTTGTTTCTAGCATATTCTGATGGGCCTTGATCATGTGAAGCCCACATATTACACGGGTTTAGCCAAGGAAGCATTCTTTTCATTTCCGAAACACAACTTTTGCTAGGGTTCCTCATGAGAAAGCCGGCCCTCTCTCTGAAACATACCTTGAGCTAGGGTTCCTTGCTTCACGCCATCACGCGTTCCTTCTCCATTACCAAGGATTACGATATCACGCGTTTAGTCTTTAGCATCTAGGGATAACGTCTCCTTGTCGTTAGGATTTGTGTTAGAAGACATTCACGTTTTCTTCCATTTGCTTTTCTTCTCAGGACTGCTCTTCATCTATAAAAGGTGCAAGCCATTTCTTTGTAATCAGCTTTGATAAATGAGAGTGTGGTTTTAACCCCCTTTTGTCTTAGCTCACTTTCACTGAGAGTAAACCCTAGAGTGGCCTTGTTGATGAGATCCCAAGCCCTTTAATCGGAGTTTGGTTATTTTTTAGTCTTCCGCTGCGTTTCAAAAGGTGGTCCGTGTGATTCAATTGGTAGAACACCGATTGGATAGGCTTTCCAGCGAATCCCGCGACGGAGCAGCCTCATCAAGTGGTATCAGAGCCAAGTTCTATCCAGTATTTTGCTCTTCTATGTGTGTGCGTTCATGGTGTTCTAGAGTTGTTCGTTTGTCATATTGTCAATTTTATGATAGAAGGAATAATTATGTCAGATTATATATATTTTTTATTTGAATTGATTTTTAGTGCAGAAGGAAGCCTTGGATGGTAAGTTGATCAAATTCCATGGTAACTAGGTTGTGTTGAATTTTGTGGTTAAATAAGATGAGAAATATGGTTGGAGTATTGTTACCTTTCATTGGAATTCGAGCGAAGAATTGTTTTGTTAGCAAAATTGGATTAAAAGCTATGAATTTCATGATAATTTTTGGTGTATAATAAAAGTGCAGTGGGAATTTGTGGTATTGTATCATTGAGTGGCGGAATTAGCATTTTGGATTGATTTGATGAGTTGTAATGGTGAACTATTTGTATGAAGTAGAGGGTTGGGAAGCAAGGTATGGAATGCTATGGAGTTTGGTGTTTCATTGTTGAGTTTTAACGTTACTTTGTGTTGTGTGCCTTTAAAATAACCCAAAATCATGTGTCAGACACTAAGTGTTGGTCCTGAGCAAATTCATGAGAGGTCTGGCGCTAAGCGCTGATTTCTGGGCATTGAGTGTCCTTTTTTACGAGAGGTATGGTGTTGAGAACTGATTATGGCGCACTACACCACTAATTCTTCTAATCTGTGCATTTTTTGTAAAATTGCATTTTCCAGTTCTATAACCGTCAGATGTAGTTGAAACTTTGACAACTAGTCCATAACATGTTGTTCTTTAGTTTGAATAATGTGATCTTAGTTTGGAGGTCTGTAGTTGGAGTTATATGTTACGCATGATTTCTGGTTTTTCATGGTTGCATTGTGTTGAAATTTTGTTGTGATAAATTGTGATAAGCTTTGTTTGCAATATATTAGATGTTGGGCCTGATGATTGATGTATGTTAAATACAATGATGAGGATTGTATGATGTCAATGTGTTGTGATACAGGTCATGATGAGGCCTTGATGTGTCTGCATGTTATCGATCATGAATGCGTATAATCATGTGGTTATTGATTTATATGTGTCATGATGAGAATTATATGTACATATGTATGTGATGGTATGATGTAATGATATGTGGCATGAATGAGTGTGCATATGTATTGAGATAGTATGAACTCTCTGATAGTTGTAAAGCCATGATGGTTTCTTTACCTAGAGGACTTTATTGAATCAGGGTAAAGGGGTTTCATTCCTTTGTAAGTCTTTAGCATGAGCTTAGCAAGAGTGCTCCACCCAAGGCTTTGTCGAGCTGGTGGAGTTGTTGCTAGTAAGTCTATTGAAAGCAAGGGAAAGGACTTTTCCAAGAGGCGTTGGTGTGCAGGAAAGGTATAATGGTTGTCTATGAGAGAATGTCATACCGTTAATATTACTTGGTGGTAATATCAAATGTTATTTTGAATAAAATAATTATGAAAAATTCCTATTTAATAGAATGGTATCAAAGGTTGTGTTTCACATTTTAAAGGGATAAAAGTTTACATGTGGCATCTCAAAAGGGGTGTTACAAAATGCATCACCACAACAAGTGAATCTTGGCTCGTCAAGTGAAAATTTTGCTCGTCTAACGAATGACCATTGGAAATAAAGGTGGGCAAAAGATCAAAATTGTGAAATCCAATCTATAATAAATCAAAATCATATTATTTTACGTTTATTTAAATGGATTTTTCACACATCCAAATCCATATTTTTGGATTTCGAATCCAATCCACTTAATTGGATATATCGATTTTAGCTTGTATCATTATTTTGATTTTGAAAACCCAAAATAAGGGTGCATTAAATCAAGCCAAGTTAAGCCAAATCGACCTAGGTCCAAAGTTGATCAGAGTTAGCATGAGTTGAAGGTCAAGCCGAGTCGCACAGACTGAAAGGTCAAGCTAAGTCAGCAAAGTCAAATAATTGAGACAAGTTATTCTGGATCAAAGGGTTAAGTTGAGCTTTTCAAACCTAAAGGTTAAGATGAGTAAGCATGGGTCGAAGGTTGAGGTGAGTCTACCTATGCTAAAGGTCGGGCCGAGTTAGCCTAGGCTAAAGCTTCAAGAGATTCAGGCCGAGTCGAGCATTAAGTCATGTTGCTTGAGACAAAGGTCTAGGCAAGTTGGCTTGAGCCAATTTGGTCTGGGCTGAAGATTGAGTTAAGTCAGACCCGATTGAAGGTCATGTTGAGTCAGCCAAGATCGAAAGATCATGCCATGTTAGCTCAGACCAAAGGTCGAGCTAAGTCATCCGGGGTTGAAGGTCAGGCTGAGCAGATCTGCTATAATGGTCAAGATGAATCGACCCAAGTCGAAGAATCAAAACTAGTCGGCTCTCATTGAAGGTCAAGTTGAGTTGGCCTTGGCCAAAGGTTGGGGCGTGTTTGCTTGTACTGAAGGTCTAGATTAGTCCACCTAGATTGAAGGTTGAGCCAGTTGCCTAGGCCCATGGTCAGCCAAGTTGATCAAGGTTGAGGAATCGACCTAAGTTGTCTTAAGCTAAAGGTTTAGCCTAGTTGGCATAAGTCGAAAATCGAGACGAATCAGTCTAGAACAAAGATCAAGCTAAGTCAGCTCACACTAAAGATCGAGACAAATCGACCTATATTGGTGGTCGAGACAAATTACAAATTTGCAAGTTTTTTGAATTTTTAAAATTACAAATTACAAATTTTGAAATCTATTCCTAATAAAAAATTTTGCATATTTTTTAATCATTAATTTTAAAGTAATCTAGGTTGAGTAATTTGAAACGTAATAATATGTGACTTTTTTTTATATTCGTTTATTATTGTATTTGACATCAATATGAAAATGACAATCTTAAGAATATTTTTTTAAAGTCATCCAAGTAAATCATTCCACGTAATGAACATCTACACAAACAAAATAGAAAATAACTATATATAAATTTTCGAGATTTACCACATTCCTTGTGAAAGCATTAGTAAATTCTTCTTTAATTGCTTCATTCATAATTGAAGTAAATTCACAATATGACTAATCTATTTATACTAGTAAATGTGTCAATTTTGTTTGATATTATACTCTATCTAAAGCTTATCATCCATTGCAACATATGTGAAATGAATCATTACACATCAATACCAACCATTTTGGATCCACATTTCATATTATAAAATACTTTCTAGAATATGTAATGTAAAAGTGAAAAAAAAAATTGAATCTTATGAATCATAACCATTTTTTGCGAATTTTCATATTAGTTTGTTCTGAAATTAACATCTTACCTTTTGCATTGGCTAATACGAAATTGACAAATCAGGTGCTAGACTTGGTAATATAGACATAACTTACGAAATACCTAATTCAGAATTGGTAAAAAAATTCTTTTGAAGTGAACGATTTGAAATAGAAACTATAGGATACTCTTATCAGATAATGTTCCACAGTTTAAACTATGATTTTTTTTTTGAAATTATTATTTTTAAAGTAAAAAAATAAAAATAATTTTTTTTCAATTTTTATATATTTGAAAAAATATGATGCATAAAAGACTCCATAATTTAAAATTAAAATAACTTGCTACTTGTAAAGATGTTGCTGATTATAATTAGCGTTAAAATACAAAGTTTAAAATAACATACTTAAATTATAATGTAAAATGTAGACACTGTAAAAGAAATAATACCTGAAGATCTATTTCTATTGTGATAAATTTGTGCGCTTATTTTGAAAATTTAACATAAAAGAATCATGTTTAATTGTTTTTTTAGATAACAAAACGTAAATATGTTTTCCTTAATTTGGTGGAGGGTGTAATTAGTAATGTGCAGCGTGCCAATAGTATTCTGTAATATTTATCCCTTCTACTTTGTTATAAAAGTAGAAGGTTGATGTAAAAAGCCCAATTGTAGTTTCGGGCTCAACGCCTTAAAAATAATATACATGTATAGTAAATTTTTTTACTATATACCAAGAAATACACATGAAGGCATATTAAGGCATCTAAGTGATTCTAAAACATGAAAAAACATTGATCTAATGAATCCTCAATTTGCTTTAGACCCTCTAAATTTCAGACTTGGTTTTCCTATTGATGAGTTCAATCCATTTGGTGATTTGAGTACAAGTCATAGTACTTGGCCTGTTGTACTCATACCTTACAATCTTCCTCCTTGAGTGTGTATGACGCAACTCCTAAAAAGATTTAGGGTAAATTTTATTACATGAATCATCGACATTGGTTAAATGTAGGGCACAAATTTAGATTAGCCGTAGTCATATTGATGGAAGTGAAAAAAAATTCTCCTTTGAAAATATCATGAACAAATGTCTTACAACAAGTTCAAAATGTTAATATTGTATTTGAGAAAGAACCAGAAGTTGAGGAACAAGGGAAAAGACAAAGGAAAGATCACCACCCTATTAGTGGCCCTTTACAATGAAGAAAAAAATTATTTTTTTTGAACTTCCTTATTGGGTGAACAATTTATTGCACCACAATCTAGATGTTATGCATATTGAAAAAAAATGTATGTGATAATATGGTCTATACATTATTGAACCAAGGTAACAAGTCAAAGGACAACCTAAAGGCACAAAATGACTTAAAAGATTGGGGTGTTAGACCTTATCTTTTGCCAAATGCAAATAACAAATATCTTCCGGCTATATATACATTGACAAAAGAAAATAAACCTATATTTTTTAAAACATCGAAGAATATCACTATTCTAAATGGCTACTAAATTAAAATTAATAGGTGTTTTAATGTCAAACAATCTAAGCTTAAAGGATTGAAAAGTGATGATTCCCATGTTTTTGAGGGAGAAATTTCTACCTTTAGCAATGAGGGTGACAGTCCCTGAAGAAGTGTGCTCTGTTTTGATTGATCTATGTTCTTTTTTGAAACACCTATGCAATGTAGTTTTGAAAGTGGATGAACTTAACCAATTGCAAAATAGAGTTGTTCTCATATTATGTCACATGGAGATGTTATTTCCTCCTGCATTTTTTATAGTCATGGTTCATTTGATGATGCATTTGGTGAAAGATGCCAAGATTGGAGGCTCTATCCAGTATAGGTGGATGTATCCTATTGAGAGATACTTGGGAAAATTGAAATCTTATGTACGTAACAAGATTGGAAACTTTATTTCCAAATGGAGAAGGGAATATACCATTAATAAGGTCATACTGAAATTGAGCCTTTCTATATTATTTTTGTTTAAAGTATCATCCATATTGCTTATACATGCATTATATTAGATAATTTAACTTGTATTAATGTTATTATTTGTAGAATACCTGACGATGAAGAAAATATCAATGAAGAAAATATCCATTGAGAAGACTAATGACCAAGTTTCAGCCCCTACCCAAAATAGAAGTGGCCAACCATCATTTACAATGTTTCCACATGCGCCTCATCCATCTTGCCCAAGTAATTTGAATAAAAAACTATTTGATTTTGGTTTGTGGTAGAAATACAAGAATATGTATAAAGAAAAAGATTAATTAGTTAAACTTTATCAATGCCAAATCAAATATAACATTTTGGTTTGCGGTAGAAATACAATAGTAATTCAATCATTGTTTTATAGCCACTACTTTTATTTTCCAAATTTAAAAATAAACACACCATAAACTAAAATAAGGTCATTTTGTCCGTAATGCATAGTTTTATCTTTATCAAAGTTAACTAGTTAATTACAAATGCTTTTTACTTGCTCAATTTTCTTGCTTCGTTATTACTTCTTCCACTTATTCTTTTTGTTGATCTATCGATTGGAAAAGGTGTATTCACACACAACAAAAAGCTCTAACAATACACTTTTCTTGTTAACATATTTAAACTCAAATGGTTTATTCTTAATTGTTTCAGTTTAGCTTTTCTAGTTAACATAGTATGTATTTTTTTTTATTAAAAGAATTTAACATCCTGATGGAAATTGACTCTTGACTGTGATATTAAAGATACCTATGTTTCACAAACAAAAAAAAGGACTTTTGTATTTCTACTATGTTCCTAATACGCCATGAGAAGAAATTCAAATATGTTTTTTAAAAAAATTATTTTTGATGTTTTTATTAAATATATAGAAAGATAAGAGTAACATTTACTACAAAAACCATAATTTGTGGGGAAAATGAAATACAAAGACCACTGTTTATAATTTTTTTAGGGAACAATAAGAGAAATAAGAGGTAATTAAGGGAGAAAGGTTGAGTAAGCACACTACATATATCTAAAATAGATTATTTTTTTTTTCACAACAATAAAAGTAGAAATAAAAGATAGCTTTCCCCCCTCTGTTTTTCTCATCACTTTTCATTTGTATATTGCATGGTTTTGGAGTTATAATATTTTGCATTGAAAAGATCACAAAAGATCCCACGGGTTTCACTTGTAGTAAGCATAGAAAAGTTTTAGGAAATTCTAACAAAAATGAGTTACTCATAATCCAAGGCATATTTATACTCCAAGGCCTAGTAATCCACCTCAACTCCCGTTTCCACCACAATCTAGCATAACACCTCAATTTGCATCTCAATTTCGTATGATGTTTATATTTCCATGTTAGATGGTACTATCAACATCTTTATTATTAAAAGTATCTTAATTTTTTCGTGTATTCATCTAATTATTATGCAACATGTGACATGAATTTCCATCCTATAGAGAATAATGATGAGAAACCTCTATCCCTACCTCACATGAATTCAACACTTTCAACATCTAAATCTAGTAAGATGTCTCACTTGCATATCATTTTGGTACTTTTAAATTTCATGAATTGTATATTTATTTTAGGACTTGAGTTAATTTATAGAATGTTTAAAGAAGATGTTATTCTCCACTAGTAAGACCAATTATGCACCTGAATTTGAATTTGACAATCAACCTACAAATGAGTTTTATGCATGATTCCACATATGAACCTACACCAAGGTTACAATCTGATAGTGAAGGGGAAGAAAATGTGGATATTGAGATGAAAACTAATCAATCAAAGCATGTATCACGTAAAAGATCATGGCTTGTTGATGTGATTGGGAAGATTGTTAATTTATTGATTTATTATATGTGTATTTGTCCAAGCCATATACTATATGTGTTTTATGTTTGTCTTAAATTAACAATATATTTCACATGTATTTTGACAAATAATGAAGACACACAAGTTAGAAAACAATTAACATTGAATGTTGTTTCTTTTTTTCTCCCAATAAAAGGATTCTTGTGAAATGGAATAGTGACAAGCAACTAGTTGATGATAGTGGAGCATTGTTGAATATGTTTTTAGGTCATTTTGCAAGAAATGTTAATGCATTTCCAATCCACTATCAAAGTTCTTCATACCCAAAGATTACAAAGAAGATATAACTAAGAAAACCATTTAAGTAATTGACGTATGGATTTTTTTATATGTTTTAATTCATATTATATTGCAATTGTTACTAAGCTAGTTGTGTAATAATTTTGAAGGCTAAGTTTCAAGTGGAATCTGATGCTTTAGTGACATATTTTCAAATCACTTAACACAAATTGGAGTGAGTATAGATAAAAACTATGGCAACAAAGAGATGATAGAACACATAATAGAGATGAAATTCTTGCAATGTGTCTGGAAGGAATGAATAAAGACCAATGGGTGATGAGCAGATAATATATATGTGTATTCATTCATTAGTTTAGGTCATTTTTATTCATTTGTGCATTATTGGAATAATTTCATCATGCATTATCTTGTTTCGGATCATACATTTGGATTTGTCAATTGTTTGTGTAAATAGGTCTGGAGGGAGTTAGTTAGACACAAAACAACTTGTTCACAAGTGCCTGGTGGAGTTTTCCATGACTTGTGGATTTGGCTTAAAAAATGTGGGATTCAAAACAACATGTTCCATAGGGGCCTAGTGGATTTTTCCACGACTTGTGGATTTTTCCACAGGCGCCTGATGGGTCTTTCCATGACTTGCGGAGTTTGCTTTAGAAGATCAAGTGCAAAATAGCAAGTTCCACATGTAGAGTCACGAAAACTTCTTCTTCCTCAATTTTGTCATTCGCTTGTTTCTACATTTTTAGTTTTCTTTTTCATTATGTAGAACTAATTTTCCTATTTTTTGGAGGATTGATGTAAGACTCTGGATTATAGGTTCTACTCTTTACATTTGATGTTTTGTTAATGTTCTTCATCTTAGTGCTCTGTTTATGGTTTTATTGTTTATTCTATGAGCAATTTCATAATTAGTAAATCGGGGATTATTTGTGATTATAAATAAGATTGGTTAGGTCCTGTCACAATTGGGAAATTGGACATATCTAATTAGTTTGCAATAGAGATGATTATTGATTTTTCACGATTCTATTGAATTTTTGTAAACTGACCTATGGAATTAGGGGTTCGAATTTAATGAATAGATTTTATCTACTAAGGAATTAAGGGTAAAATAACTGAGTAAATTTAAGTGGATAATTACATTACTAACATCAATTGAAAAGGAGTAGAATTCTAGAGGGAAAGATACAAAATCAATCCTTTGACAGTTGTTATATTGATTAAAGTTTTTGTTATAATTTTATGCTTGCAATTCTATTAAATCTCATTTGCTCAAAATTACGTAAATTAGGAATCTAGTATTCAACGAGTCAATTCCAGAGGACGATATTTTATTTCTACGTTAACGATTGGTTCACTTGCCAAACGTTTATCAATGGGTTTCTTTTGTTGACTACCGTTTAAATTCAAGGACAAAGGTAATAAAAACTATCTTTTCTATTCTTTTAAGTGTTTCTTTATTTATTTTTTGTATTTTTCTACATCTATACTTAGGAAATTCGCCCCCCCCCTAAAAAAAGGATAATAGAAAGAAGTAAACAGTCCCCACATTAGTGGAACCAAGAGCATTGCACGGAAAAAGGGTGAGATGTTAACTTTATTCTTCAATCATTTTTTTTCATATCATATATTATGATTCATGATTTTCTTAAGTTTTGTAGAAGCTAAAGCTTGGTCACAAAGTTAGCAGAGGAGAAGTTTGGGTAGCAACACATAAACATGCTAATAGAGAATTTGTGAATGATGGAGCAAGAGAGATTAGAGTAAGCATAAGTTTTATAAAGACAAATATTGAATCAAATTGAATGTAACCTTCATTGATAACATTTTGATTTATTTGTAGGAAAAAAATTCAAGCATCTGAGACAAATACATTTTCCCACAAGATATATCAATGGAAGATTTACCAACTCATGCTTTAATAAGTCAAGAACATTGTGGTCATGTCTGAGGAATGGGATTGAGACCTTGCCTTTCTCATGTGTATGGACATACTAGGAATTCTCAGTTTGGGACATCTTCATCTTCTCCTTCTTATTGAACATTCATTTTCATATGTAGCAATATGGTGTTGTTTTGCTTTGGATTGCCATGCCAAGATTGGAAATTGTGTTGAAAATTATTGGGCACTATTAATATTTTTTATAATTGTTTTGAAGTTATTCTTTGACTCTATAAGTAGGAGTAAGAAATGTGGTATAACTTTTGTTGATTCATTAAGTGTTTTATAATATTCATGTGTTTTTTACAATTTTCATAATAGATTGTGTTGTAATATAGGTCACTACATTAAAGTCACAATTGGATGAACAAAATAAAGGAAATGAAGAACATGACAAAAGACTTGATGCAATCATGAACTTCTTTTCTCAAAATTATGAAGGTCAATTGCCTATTGAGTTGACTATGTTCAATCCTTCACCGATAGTGTTTAATACTCCATAATTTCTTTGTTTTTCAAAGTTTACATTTCTAATTATGATTCATATATATTGTAGGTAGAACTGTCAAAACAGGTAATTCGGCCCGACCCAGCTTGACCTACCATGGGTTGATCACTTAGTGAGCCAACCCAACCCGGCTCACTTATTAACGAGCCAAAAAAATTCGAACCCGGCCTGGCCCACCACGGGTTAGTGGGTTAAACGGGTTGGCTCACGGGCTCACTTAATTAAAAATATATAATTTTTTTATTTTTTTCAGTCAAAACTAAATTATAATTCTAATTAAAATCTAAATAAACTTCAACACAATCCAAATACAAACTAAAATCACAAAAAATACAAATTATCTATGTGTTGGCTAAAAAATAACCTAACTTGACCCAAATACAAAGCCCAACTTAACAAAAAACACTTGTGTGACCCTTTATTTGCGGGTTGGTGAGCCAACCCGGCGGGTGAACTGGGTTCTACGTGAGCTGGGTCAAAAATCAACCCATATTAAAATTTATGAAAAATTTTCAACCCAACCCAGTCTGAACCCGTGATGAGCCGGGTTGGCTCGCGGGTTCCAACCCATTTTGACAGCTCTAATTGTAGGTTTCTGATCAAGAAAGTGTGCCAACTAATACAACAAATTTTGGACATGAGGAAAATCATATATGATAGTTGAAGAATATAATATAATGTGGAAGTTATTTGAACCATTTTTGTGATTTGAGAACCATTTGTATTACTTCATGACAATTTTTGCAAGTTTTTGTTAACTAATATAGTACTTGAATTAGAATTTTAATGTGTATACTTGTTATACTTTGATATAAATTTAGTTATCTATATATAATTTGTCAATTTGATGAGTGTTATATCTATATATGTATAATTTCATCAAATATAGATAAACAAATATAATAAACGTAAATAATTGTGGTTGAAAAAATATATATGAATACATAAATGATAAATGAGTAAAAAAACCATTAATAATTGAAAAATCTATGTATGGAGATTTTGAAATCTATGGTAGTTTATATAAGTGCTTAAAGTAATTATTTTACAAAGCTTTTGAAACCCATAGTATTATATGAAAGTTTCAAAATCACAGTAGTTAACAAGAGTTTTAAACCTATAAAACTTAACAAAGGTTCATCAAATACAAGAGGATAAAAAGCCTTGACTATTGATTAACGTTTCTTAGAACTCGTAAAAATCCTGAGAAACACATTCTCGAATGATGGTTTACACTACAAGAATGTTGGTATTTAGCTTCCAAAAATAGCATCGGCTATCATGGAGACGCAAAGGGCGTCAGCTTAACCAACGCACAACGGACTCTACGAAAATTTATGTGAATTTATTAAAAGGAAATTAGGCCTATAAATTCTTTTGACCTTCTCGTCGGCTTGGCCGACACATCACTCGAAAATTAAGAACGTCGGATAGCCGACGCATACTACACTTAATTAAAAGAAAAAAAAAAGTTATTAGGTCAAGTTATCAGGTGGCTTTTAGTTATGCCAATTTCCCCTTTTCCCAATTTCATTTTTCCTTCTTTTGTTTTTACCAATTGAGGGTTTTTTTTCCCTTCTCCACGAGTGCCAAAGCCAGCTCCCTTATGTGCCAGAACGAGCCTCCCTTTTGTGTTTATGCGAAGTTAGGGTTTTCGTTTTCCCTCTTTCTGCCACGAGTTGGAGTTCGTTTTCCCCAATTTTGCCACATTTCCTTAATCAAGTGAGCTTCAATGGCGACGACGAAGTTAGCAAGTGAGCAAGAAATTTGTTTCCCCTTCCTCTGCGTCGAGCTTCAATGGCATAAGTTATCTCCTTTTCCTTCCTCTGCGCCTGCAAACAATGTCTGTAAAGCAACACTCTGAGTGAACAACATTGTGATTCTGCGTTGATTCTATGCGACATGAGAGGTGATTGTGAGGCTCGGTTGGGAGGCGATTGAAAGGCTTGCAAGATGAAGGGGTTCGCGATTTCGTTCGAAGTAGTATGAGGGTTTGTGAAGAGGTAAGTGATTAAAGCCCTTGCTTTGTTGATTCATAAATAGTTGCTTTGGGCCGAGGATGAAATTATTGATTTTGTAATGTTTTTCATCGCTAAGAAATATCTCTATTAAAGACTAAATATCATATGTGTTGTTGTTAGTCGCATAATCCATCTTATTCTAACTTCCCATATCAACAACATGAGCCTTTCCATGACCAAATCTCAAACTCTTTATGTTTTCATGTAAGTAGAAATATCTATTGAGTAATGATGTAGTTGAATGAGGCACAATATATGCTTTTTTTTTTCAATATTTAACTGATTCAAGGTATATTTATGGATTTTTTTTCAATAAAGGCTTTTTTTTCTCTATTATGGTTTGCGACCCCTTTGATAAGAGATGATGATGACTACACACTCCATATACACATTGAATTCACTGTCAACATTAATTGAATTGACTTGAGTGCAATTATCTTTTTTCTTTTCCCAATGGTTTGTTTCTTTTTTCTTATCCATGTCTCTTTTTATATCCCTTTCCCTGCATTCATAAATTTTAAAATTGTTCCCCATCTTTTTCAAAAAGAAATTCAATCAATTAGAAATAGCTAGAGTATAAAGCACTTTTAACTAATCGTAATACAATTCAATTCATCTCATGAGGCATATTGTGGGGGGGGGGGGGACTTTTGTCTGATTCCATTAAATTATTGTTCGTCCTGAATCTACTCTAAAATTAATTATAAGATGTTTAAAATTGAAATTTATAATTTAGGAATAGAAAATAATTATAATTAGGACTAATTAGTTATTTTAATCCCTTTGAGTAACTTAATTATTAAGTCATTAAACTTGTTTATAAATTTAGTGATTAAATTATAGGTAATTTAAGCAATATGTTTTAGGGAAATTGGAAATTGTAATTTAGATTGATCATAGTAAAAACAATGAAATGGATGAGTAATTAGTAATTTATTATTTAGTTTTTGCTTTGGGTTGATTACGTTATTGATTAGTTTTTGCTTTGGACCAAGTGTGATACTTGAATGCTTGGCATTACTTTGATAGAGTGTGATATGCATTGTAAATAACAAGAGGAAAATGTTGACTGTAATGTGGCTTGACAGAGTGTGATATGCATTGTAAAAAAAATGAGGAAAATGTTGATTGTAATGTGACTGTAATGACAATGGTAGTAGACTTGTCTTATTTTGATCTTAGATTTATGGACTTTGTATAACTTGTAATTTGATCTCATTTAAGTCACAATGTTCTTAACTTTGTTTGCAAATTCTTGGATGTGCTTGGATGCAGCCTTTAAGATGCTTGAAATGATATTGGATTTCGGGATTGTTGTCTGAATACAGGTTTTTGAACTAGATGCAGTCTCTGGGATGTGCCTGGAAACAAATATTTATTTTCGTAGACATTTGCGTCGGCCAAGCCCTCGTTAAGCCAACGCCAACTAAAATTCCGAGTAAATAAATGACTTAACGGAGGTTTTAATCCTGGGTGATATAAAACAAACCTCCCTTAAATATTTTTTTCCTGAAACAATTAATATTAAATACATTACAAGATTAGTTTACTCAAATAATGAGATGATTAACAAGTGTTGAGTGAGAATAATATGATGCATAAATATTACATAATTTATTTCTTATCACGCCATGTATTAAATTATGCAGCAAGAACTTTTCTTTTTAATTTATATTTTAGTCTAGTACTATATACGAAGAATACTTAGTTTATATAATTAAATATAATAAAAAAATATTTTCAAAATATATTATATTATATATATATATATATACACTTTATAATAAGTATATATATTTAAATACATATAGATCTTATTTTAGATTTATAATAAATAATATAAATTATTTTTAAATTATTTTTAACGATATTAAAAATAAAATACATTGCAATTGAATTTAGAGATGAAAAGAGAGAAAATAGAAAGATATTAAGTATTAAAAATAGATTAAATAACATAGAAAGTGTTGAACTTTGTTTAGGTTAGTTAAGTGGTAGTATGTGAAATGCAGAAAAGTAGAAAAGCAATAGAATACTGAGACCATTAGAGAAAAGAAAAGGGAGGTATGAGTATTATAATTATTCAAGTTGTATTTTAATTTATAGTATATGGGTAAATAAAAAATAAACGAAAAGTTCATTAGATTTAAAAGAGTAAATAACAATGTCATGTTCAAAGCATATACTCCAAGTTTCCAATGAAATTGACAAAGAATAGTGCATTAGTACACGAAGTTTCCTTGTATTTATATATATGTCAATTTTCTATGGGGCCATTGGAATATTATAAACAACTTATAAACCCTAACCAAATCTATCAAATTATTCTGCTGCTAATGTTGAACTTGACCCGCAAATGTATTGTATCAACTAGTCATTTCTATGTCTTCAATGTTAACTTTCCAATTGAACAATTTAAATATTAAAATTATCGTGTGGAGGTTCAAATTTGATTTTAAGTTAGGTTGTCGGTGCTATTCAAAATACATTAATTTAAATATTTTAAAAAATATTAATTTTTTAATATATCAAAATCAATATACAACATCAAAAATCAAGAAAAACAATGTACTCATATAAATTCTGCAGTGAATAAGATTATATTTTAATTAACTTTTAAATACTTAAACCCTTCGCACCAAAAAATCTATAGGAAATATTTTGAAGGAACAATAAAATTTAGTAAATCTTAAAAGCTTATTTGCTAGCCTACATAGTCTTCCAACCATGCAGCTAACTACTTATCTGAAATGGAAATGAAGGTGTTTATAAATATGATGGAAAATTCAATTTCTCTATATGCAATCACTAATTTAATTCCGAAAGCTACGTCACAACAAGCCTACATTTAGATGATATCAGAGTGGTTGTTCTCAAATATATTTATCATTTATTTTGTGACTCTCGAGTAGTGTCAAGTTAAAAGTAAAGAAAATATGTGTAGTTGAGTAATGATGTTCTTATGATAAAATATATATCAATTTTTATGATTGTAAAATAACTTATGTAATTCTCGAGACCATAAATAGCTGTTGTTAGAGATTTCTATTTTTCAATTTCATTTCTTATTTTGTTTTTCACTTTCACACAATGACTTAAGTTTTTTCATTATTAATAAAAAACTAAATTACTTAACGAGTTAAGATTTAATATAGATAGCAAATGAAAAGGACAAAGTTAAAACGCAAATTGATTGAATATTGTTTTTTTTTTTTTTGTCTGCAAAGAAATCAAAATATTGGTACTAAAAGGATTTAAATTATACATGAAGATAGATTACTCCTTAAACTTATTTTGGAAATTAATGTTCTAATAACATAGTGTCACATTTATTATGATCAATTGAACTTAAAATAATTTATAAATACTCTCATTTTGTTTTTTTCTCATTACACATCTCCTATCTCACTGAAATACATTTTAAAAAAAATGAAATTCAAACAACGATAAAAGTAAATATCTTAAATCTGATAATCCTTTCAATGTGCACCAGACAAATCAATGCAGATACTCACAGCACAAAGAGTATATATACATATTCCTACATGAAATTTTCATTAATCTCCAAATGGAAATTCACTTTATTCACGGTAAAGAGTACCATAAGAGCTCAGTTACATGTCTTCAATTCTGTCCCCAACTTTGAGACTGAGAGATAATCTTTCAAAATAAATTTCTGATTTTTAGCAACTAATATAGATATCCCTGAATCACAGTAAAACATTCTTAATTAGGGAAACTAAAATAACGTAGTAACATTAACATACCTCAAGTAATTGAAATGAAATCATGTTCGTAGTCACATAACAGAAGGTAATCTGATGAGGCTAATAGGCTTTGATCAGCAATAAGCTCATCCTGAATCACTTCCACTGGCTCCTGTTTCATGGATGAAGAAACTGAAGATGTCTGTAATTGGTATTGTTCCTTGGTTGGCAAGGTGTTACTGAAGCTAAGGAACACAGAAGAGGCAGAAGGAGAAGCTGATTCCATCACTATATCTGAACTTGAAAAGCTTTTGCAATTGTGATGACCATAATATGTTGTCTGGTACAATGGAGGATCTTCTTGAATTCTCTGGACCTGTTTGATTGCAGGACAACCTTTGTCATGTTTGTGAGTGCATCTATAGTAGCTCCTGCATATACACATTTTTGTTCATATTAATTCTATGAAAGGGATTATTGGTTGGTTAATTATAATTTGAATAAAACAGAACCTGAGGTATTTTGCATTTGTTGTTATCTTTTGTCCATACTTTCTCCATACATAGCCATCTTCCACCAGGATTGAGCTGTTTGTCACCCATGTTGGTGCACTTGATCTTATGAAATAGAAAGTTTCCAATTATGAATGTATCATTTCATCATTAGCTCAACTAGTTAATGATCCAGTAATCTACTTGCTAAATAAACAATGAAATTAATAACAAATAGTTCACTGATTGTACAATCATGATTATTCAATGCTGTTAAAACAACAGTTGACTAACTAAAAGTGTTTGATTTCATGAAATTTGATTGGGAAAATCTCAAGGTCAGAAAAAAAGCATTCAAATAGTAATAAACAGTATTCACATAATTTGCTACAAAGGAAAACCTAAAATTCTTACTTTCTCTTGTAGGACCCTCTTGGTTTTTTAGTTTGGAAGAAACCCTTGCAAACCTCATCAGTATGGTGAGGGTTTGGACATTTGGAGAATGGAGGAACATCTTTGACAGTCATAGAAACAGCAACCTCATTAGAGACATCATTATCATTGTTCAAAAGCAAAAGGGTGTTTGTGAATGAACACAGCACCTTGCGCACAAGATCTTCAATAAAGGGAAGCATTGACCCTTTTACATCTTCATGATGATGATGGTGACTGTTGGATCTGTGAACACACAGTTCAAGTAACTGGTTTGCTATGTCTCGCCCTTTGACTAGTTCTTCTTCCATTCTGGAACGCTGATTCACCATTGCTAGATGTTTTGGTGATGAAAAGATTATTGAAGACTTGATGAGAAATGAAGAGATACTTTCCTTTATTCAAATAGATCTGTTCAATAAGCAATTTAAAAATTCCTTGTTCTTCATAGTAAGACAAATCTGAAAATGTTGGACCAAACACAGCCAAAGAGTTTATTAGTTGAATAACAATACCAATAATGAATGTTTTATTTTATTTTTTTTTTCCTTTTGACGGGTCCAAGAGAGCTGCTAGGGTTTATTTCGAGCTGTAAACTTTCACATTGCATATTATTAGGACAACCTAGTTTAGTCAAACAGATTATATGTTTCCATAACATTTTGTTGGATACACACGTATATGTTCTTCAAAAATGATAAATTTTATTAAATTTATAAAATGTCAGACATTCTTCATTTAATTTACCTTAAAATCTTTAAGATAGAATACTTGTTATTATCATGCTCAATTTAATTAATCAAATATTAGTTATTTGAACGTTGATATGATATAGAAAAAATAACACTAAGTTATTTGTTACAAAATAAATTTAATTATTAATTTATTATTAAAAACACTGATCTAATATATTGATCAATTAAAAATGATTTTAAATATTTTATATTAAGATAATTATCACAAAAACAACAACTTTATCGTAATTGTTTTTATATTTCATCTTCGTATGATTATCACCACATGTAAGGTATGTTTAAGGGAAGAATAATTTATAATCAAATATGATTTATATGCAAGATCTTAGAAAGTAATCTTGTAAATCACAGAAGCAAATAGCTGAATAAATCACCATAGTATAAGGGCAATTCCCTAATTCCATTATCAATATATATTAGTTGCCAATTGATGACACTTCTGGAAGGTAATAATAACTCTTGATGTTTATTGATTTTCCTAATTCCATTATTATTTGATATACATGGTGGTTAGCCCACGTCTTTTTAAGTTTGATGACCAGTGCTTTCATGGGAAAAAAAGAAGTTTTTTTTTTTCTTATAATTAGTGATACATGTAGGGAGCTTTAGTTTCTTTTATAATCACTGATACGAATTACTTACAAAAGTGATTTTTTGCCATGGCATGCATAAATTTATGTTATTATTCTTAAAAGTAAGACAACTCATCGTTGAAAAGTATAAGGATTTGATTTAAATGTTATCTATCTAATAATATCAACAGTTCATAATTGTTGATCAGTTTTTATTTTCATGTTTTTCATTTATAGAATCTTCTGTTCACTAATACTAAAATAAACACATATTTTCTATTAATTTGATTTTTAAATTTTTTATGAAAAGTACTTACAAATTTTGTTATAAAAAATAATTTGTAAAAAATTATTATCAATAATTTTATAAAATATTTTGTGAAAGATACTTGTTATAAAAAAATTTAAAACATACTTACACATTTTATAATTTTATAAAATATAATTATTCGTGAAAAAATTAGTTACAAATTAAAATTTTAAAAAAGAATAATAAAAATTTCACAAAATATTAAAATTTTTAATAATGATTAATATATTTTAAAATATAAAATCAGTCTCCACCAAAATAAATAAATAAATAAATATATATATATATATATATATATATATATATATATATATAGGGATGTCTTTTAATTTGTTGGGCTAAAAGAAAACAATTCTTAATTTCCTTATTGAACTAGAAAAGTACATAAAAATGTTTCTGAAGGACATAATTGGCTATTGTACATAAAAATGTTTGTTTGCTCCTAATTTCCTATCAGGTGGACTCAAACATATTACAGGCACTATAATATGTTTAGTTCACTAGCTTTCATAAATCTAAAGATTGCGTAAGTTTAGTTCACCAGCTTTCATAAACCCAAAAGCATTCTTTTCTATGTCCTCATTTTTGTTAGAGAATAACAAGTTGTCTGGTCAATTATCGTTTTACCTTGGTAGTTTGCCAAAGTTACAAGCACTGTATGTAGCACTTATTCCAAAATGTTTATCATTTCAAATTTCAGAACATACAAGTACTCTTCCTAATTAGCATCTGTGAGTTTGTGACAGGTTCATACAGAACAACACATTTAGTGGGGAAATACCGGCTGGGTTAGTGTCTGAAAAAATTGTTTGTTTGTCTTGAGTATATGCAGAAGTAATTGGTGTTGAATATGCAGATAAATGTGTTCCCAAGGATGATACTTCAGCTACCCATGTTCTCCGAATGTTATAATAATATACTCTGCACTTTTCTGAATTTGAATACAAATTCAGTTATAGGTTTTTATGACACATGAGAATTGTAAAAGAGATCAGTTACATTCTGAGAAGAAAATGTGCTATTCTGATGATATTCTGAAATTGGTGTTTAGCACTTTTGAACTGAGAAAGTTATTTGATGTTATCATAGATGATTAACTATGACAAATAGAAACATATAAATTATTTGAATATTGGTGGAAATTTTTTTATGCTTTCTGTCAACTGCTAAATAATCGTTGTCAGTATACTTGTGCAGAAATTGAGTGGTCTCCAAGGATGAATGTTGCAGAATCAGAAAGCAAATATGTTATCACAGTGGAAGTTCCAAGTGTCAGTATCAGACATAAGAGTGGAGGTTGATGATCTAAAGTAAGAAGCATATCTTATATTATATTCCTTCCTATACTAATTATTATACTCTTTGCAATTTATGGTATTAATTTACGATGCACCGATACTTCAACTTAAGTCACGTATCCGTGTTCGACACATGTCCGTGTCCGATATTTTAAGATACTTTATCTATACTTATCAGTGAAGTACCTAATTTAATTTATAAAGTCGTAGTACAACACAAGAAAATCTTTGAATAATGATCAATTTTAATGATAAAAAATTAGTCATTATACAGTGACCAATTTAAAAACTAAAAATTATTGACAATTAAAATAGTTCCAAAAAATTATAATTGGTCTCTAAAGTGATAAATTAAAATTGTTTTCATTATGAATTGGTTTCTAAATTGATCACTAACATTAACTACAAGATTTTGACTACCAAAATAATTGGTCTTTAATTAGGAAATTGGTCTCTAACATATTTTTTGTTACTGAAACTGATCATTATTTGAGAGTTTTTACCGTAGTACTTTTACGATGACAATAATTTATATATTTTTTATGTTGACAACTTTAGTATATATAGTTTTAATTTGGATTTACACAATAACAATCATATATTTATTATGTTTTTAAGAATTAATGTACAATTTTCAATATTCATATATCACGTATTTATCACGTATCGTATCCTATTATTTTCAAAATAAACGTATCGACGTGTCGGATACATATCATATCCGATACACGTGTATTCGTGTATAATAGGTATTAATCATTTAGTTCTACCTAACCAATTATAAGGGAATGTTGAAGAAAAGGATAAGGCTTTGTTGGATACTACTTTCATCTGAAAGTCATTATTGTGCTTGGAGCATGTATCGTGTTATCTTTATAAGTGATGTATTGTAAAAGGTATTATTTAACTAGTAAAGGAATTAATTGAAGAAATTTTCTTGTGCTATTTATTTAATCTATTGAACTATAATTGATCAAGTTGTTGTAGATGTATAAGCACGGATGCGAGACCTGGTATTGGATAGATTGGACTTTGACTTTTAACATTCCAAGGAATTTTAATGTTTGGAAGTGGTTTTTTAATATATCAAAACTAGGGTGAATTATCTGCAAAATCTGTTAAGAACTGGAAAAATATTTGTCTTAGATTTCTTATATGAATACCTGTAGATTTCTTCTTGTAGAAATATCAAATACTGCTACAATAGGAACAGTTACAGCTGAGTTTTTTTGTTGAGCTAGTCGGTTTCTTTCCAACATTTTTGTTGAGCTAGATGAATTTCTTTTTTATTTTTAATTTTGTCAAAGTACATGCTGAACTCTTGTAAATAAAGATTAATAGACTTGGAAAGTAGAAATTTTTTTGTAATGAATAAGTAAGTAAAAAATAATTTTGAATAAAATAGATAATTGAAATATTTGTTATCATACTAATGAAAATAATTAATAAATATTTTTAGAATTTTTAAAAATTTAAAATATTTTTTGACGATTTTGAATTATTAAAATATTATAAAATTTTTGACAATTTTTAACTGTTAAAATATAATAAAAATTACCAAAATGTGATATATTCTGTAATAATTTTTAATTATCAAAATATATTGAAATATTATCAATAAGAACGAATTTGGAGCTGTTTTTAACAATTAGTATTTATTTTTCTTTTGTGGTAACAATACCGGTGTTTAAAATATTTTGGTCATAATCTAACATCTGTAATTTTAATGGTTATTTTAACTATTAAAAATTTTATTTGCAGTTTTTAATTGTTAAAACACGAATATTTTTTTTAGTTATAACTTTTCAAATAATTATCAATAGCTTTAATGTACATATCTGCATTTAATTGGATTGGAAGATGGTTTAATTTTGTTTATATTATCTATACTTTTTAATCAAAATTTTCATTTCAAAAATTAGAAATTTTTGTCACATAGTTATCGATAATTAAATCAAATATATATATATATATATATATATATATATATATATATATATATATTTTTACATGGACATTTGAATTAAATTTCTTCATTTTTACAGTCATGCATATCTTCTATATTTTACTAATATATTGCAAGTTTTTTTTTTAATTTTCTTTACTTAATTGCAAAGTTAAGAAGTTTTTTAAATTAATGGGTTTGAACAAACTATAACTCTTCGGTTACTTTTAGTTATAATCAGAATTTTATACATTATTAATAAGACAATTATTTATTGCTTAATTAACTAATTTTTAAATTAAATTCTTAAATGTCTGCATTTATTTTGAAGTTATACTTTTAACAAATCAATAAGCTTTTAAAGTATTCTCAGCTGTATATTGACAAATACTTGTATAATTTACAAGGTAGTTGGTAGTTTTAAAACTTTAAAATTATAGGCATTTACATAATAAGCCTATAAGAAAATATTTGAATAATGATTAATTTTAGTGACAAAAAATAATTAATCATTATAGTGATCAATTTAGATACGAATCTATAAATTAAAATTATTGGAAACAAAAATAGTTTCAAAAAATTATAATTGATCTCTAGATTGGTAACTAAAATAGTTTCTATAATGAATTGGTCTTTAAATTGATCACTAACATTAGTTATCAAGATTTTGGTTACAAAAATAATTGGTCTCTAATTTGAAAATCGGTCTCTAAACATATTTTTTATCACTAAAATTGGTCACTATATATTTAAGAGTTTCCTTACCTTCTTAAAGTAATTTGTAAAAGGAATAAAACAAAATAATTATATTTTTTTAATATAAATTTTCATTTTTAAGTGTGAATTTTAAGCAATAGTTATAAAGCATAAAAAAAGAGAGAAAATATGTGCAACATGAGAAGATTAAGTCTTATGTAACAAATAACAATCAAATGAAAAAATATATAAATTTTGACGTACTGATCCATTTCTAAATAATTCCGTAGTATAGGCTAGAGGTAGGTTGGAGAGTGAAAAAAACTTTGGACTATGAATAACAATCATACCCATGTTGAGAAGTTTATCAGCACACTTTGTTTCCATCCTTATTATCATAAAGTGTATTATTTAATTATATTTTAACACTCTTTTCATCTTTTGATGTGATTTACAAAGATCGTGTGACCTAAATATAATTAGTTTCAAGCTAAAGATTAGGTCACCTTATGTCTAGCACTAATTCAATTGCAAGAATAGTTTCATCTAGTCTAAGACAGATTACCACAAAAAGTAGCAAAACTTCTTTTATATATTCACTGGTCTAAGAGAGAAACGAGAGAGATAGAAAGACACACCCTTAGAGTATAGGAAACTAACTCTAAGAGAGATACGATAAAGGTTCAATCTAGAAGCATTCATTTTTATTGTTTTTTAGAGTTTATTAAATCTTTTAAGATTTCTACTAATCAATATATTTCTTTTCTTTCACTCTTATGTTTTATTATTGTTCTTAATTGCATATTTATTGTTTGCATATTTGGTAGTACCTTTTGATTGAAAAATAGTTTAAAAAACCTGATTAGGATATAACAACTATATATTTCACATGGAAGATAAAGATACGAAACAATTAGTCATTTGTAACATCGGAATTTTGAACTTAATGCGAACATAAAAATTGCTAATACATTAAGATTTTTGTTATTAAAATTTAGACTTATCGCTAAGATATTAGAACTTGTTACATATGTTGTGAGTGCTAGAATAGAAATTAGAAGTATGTTGTTTGATGTTTTTGCATTGAATTGTATCATGAAACTCAACTATGAAGTCTTTACCATATATTTCATAAATTAATTTAATTGATTTCTACAATTTTAGAATTATTTTATAAAATACTTTTTTAAGCCAAAAGCTATTCTTGATAGTCAGAACAAACTCTTCTTATCTAAGAGTGTTCGAGTGTCATTATTTGATTGTGACTATACCACATGCAACAATCTCCCTCACAATAATTGGCCTAGGAATAGCTCTCTTCGATTGTTATTTGGCCCCACTTGGCCTTCATCATAGAACGATTATGTAACTCATAACAATCTCTCACTACAACATTTTGTAGTTTATACCACACTAAATTAGATAACGACTAAATAAATGTGGCATAAACATATAATAAACAACATTTTTATAAATGTTATATAAATATAATGAAAGTCCATGATTATACAACTGTTGCTTTAAACTATGCAGACAAAACCAGTAAAAATGTGGTCTAAAAATATAAGTGAGGTCTAAAATCAACCTGAAAAATTGTTGTATATTGTAAGGATTTTAAGCAACGGTTTCAAAAAAAAACATTGTCGTACTAAAAACCGTTGTCTATTACCTATAACCACACTCACCTATAATGATTTTTGTTGTAGTGTCTCCTTAAACAATTGTTCCACTAGGAATTGAACTCGTGACCTTGACTTTGATACCAATTTAAGGTCTCTAATCCACAATTTAGACTATACAAAATATTTGATAATGACACAATTTAAGGTCCTATAACCCACACAATTGAGAAAACAATAGTGCAAAATAAAGCTTCAATGACATAGATTAACGACGTGTGTAGTGCACACGTAGTATAAACAAACGAAGTGACTTGATCGTAAATAATGTAAACTTTTTATAACCTCATTTTCTTAAATGATCGTCGTTCCATGTATTAAAAAGCAAAACCACAATGGTCTAGAATTGATTGTCGTTGAAACCGTTGTTGAAAACATTGGAATCGCCAATAATGATGGCTAAGTGAAATAATCGTTGTCGATTAGGTTACGAGGGTTAAACATGTTTCACCTTTTTTACTTTCCCTCTACGCACGGTTATGGTTTCATCTTCCTCCGCTGTTGTAAAATCACCTTGTCTTCGTTGTCGTCAGTGCTGCTCCACTACCACTTATGTTCAAAGTCTCAAAATCGTTGCTGCCAAGTCGTGAAGTCACGAAGTCATCGTTGCGAAGTCTCTGCCAAGTCGCAAAGTCATCACCGCTGTTTCTCGTCCAAATCCAAAACCCCACTTCGGATTCTCGCCACTGCCACTACTACTTCTTGCATCGTTGCTCGCCTTTCTGCATCAACTAGGTACTGCGAACCACCCCACAATATTGTTCCTCCTTTTCGGGCCATTATTCCTCCTTTCGTGTGTCATTCCTTTCTCTCTGTAGCACACTCTTAGTATCCTTCGTACCATTTCTTTCTCTCTAGCGACCTCTTCGTCTCCTTCAGATAAGTTAATTTTTACTTTTTAATTAGTTTTTATTATATATATATATATATATATATATATATATATATATTTTTTTTTGTATATTTTATATATTTATTTTTTATTATTTCAAATTAGAGATATTTGTTTTATTATATATTATGAATAATTGATTACCTTTTATTATTTGGAGTTAATGATATTCATATTTGATTATGATATGAATTATTAAAATTATGTGTCTTGTTAAGTGTTGGTATTATTTATATTTAGTATTAGAATTATCTTTTGTTACATAACAATGATGGATCGATTTGAGATTAATTTATCACGTATAAGTGATCATTATGAGAGAGGGGAGTCGAGGAGTTTATAGAATTCATTCAAAGTCATATTAGTAGTACGAAAAATAGAGGAAGGATGAGGTTCCTTGTGTGAATTGTTTGAATGGGAGAAGATGGGATGTTGTCAAAATTAGAGAACATTTTTTATATGATGAATTTATGAAAAGTATACAACATGGATGTGACATGGTGAATTGGTAAACACTCCAAGTGTGGCTGAAACACATGAATCTATGTACTAGACAATGGACGATAAATTATAGGACATGATCATGATGTTAGAGTATAGGCCTTTGCTAAAATTGTGTATCAAAATATGATTATCGATGCAGATACCCCATTATATCTTGGTTCAGCCCCATCTGATATGTTACACCTCAATTTTTTAATTTTTTTTAACTATTAATGTGTTATAATGACGCTTATCAAATTAAGTGTCATGATTTTGAAAATTTTATTTTTCTTTTATAAAATTTGCATAGGTTACAACGACGAGTTTTAAATCGTCATGGTTGTGTATGCAAATTCATGATGATTGATATACTCGTTGTTGATTCTCCTAAATTTTTAATGACGGACTGTACAACAACAAATCTAAAATCATGGTAACATATTTTTTTAACCGTCCTCAAAAGTTATATCTAAAGTAGTGAAATTATTTTTGCTTGAAGAACCAATTAAAGAGTTCATCATAACTATCAAAATAAGCTAGTTGTAACTTAGACGAACTCTAAAGTGATTAAGTATGACAGTTAGTGGTAAGGAATATTGTTAATTGTAATGAAAATAGGTAAAATGGTAAGGTATGAGATGAACTATACCAAACTTTTTATGACTAAATAAAATAGAAGATAAAATAAAAAGGAGTAAAATTCTTCATTGCCTTCCAAAAGCAATAGTCAACACTTAAGCCAAGACAAATTAGCTAGCAAGGTTTGATTTGTTAGAATAAGCTTTTGAAAGCCGACTCTATGTAACATGACGGAAATTCGTCAATAATTTCTTAATTAACTTTTCATGAAAAAAATTAATTTTTTATGTTGCATTAGAATTGATTAAGCCAACTAATAATGCCATAATTTAACTGGCACTCCTATTTAGAGACTAATTTTATGTTCTTTTATAGTGAATATTCAATCATAGAGTTTTTTAGGTCACAGCTGAACATTTTAAGCCATAAGAAGGACGTTTAATTTCTTTTAAAACTTAATCTTTAAACTATTGAGATGTCTGAAAAGGACAATGATAAATTTCAAATAACTTATTTTGATCATTGAGAACTTCTTAGTACTTAACTCTTTTGGGTACTGGATTTTAGATTTAAAATGCAGCCGCACATACAAACCTGAACATAAGACAAATAATATAGTATATAACAAAAACCTACTGGCATCTATGATGATGTAAGATATGCCTTAGTGGCTATCATGTCTGATTTAATTAATAAAACTGAAGTGCGGTTAAATAAAAAAGTAAGAAACTATTTTATGATATAATTAAGTTTGAATTAATATATAGGATATTGAGCATGATATCTGGATTTTGACCTCTAATTTGATCTTATTAGGTCGTCTTAAATCGTTATTTACAATATAATGATAAGATAAAACTAACATGCATCTTAACTTTAATTTTATTTTTTTGAAACCATATACACCGTAGACGATTTTTCATGAATATAAGAGAAAAATCTTTATCTATAACAAAACTTTTATGTTAATATTTAAACAAATTATTGATAAACCTTTTTTATATTTATTGATTCATGTATTCGATTGTAAATAATAGGTTAATTCAAACATATAAAAAAAAACTGACTTATTATATATATATATATATATATATATATATATATATATATATATATATATATATATATATATTTTATATATAAAATATTTTTTTCTATATATATATTATTTTTAATAAAAATCCAAATAATACAATTTGTATTTTAATTAAATAATTAATTTAATAATAATAATATATTATTATTATTATTATTATTATTTAAGGTGGTCAAATGAAGAAAAAAGAGGTGGAGGTATCAAAATAATGTTTCTCTAAAATTAAAGCTATTAAAGTAATAAGATGAAAATTACCTCCACATGTTGAATCTTGAAGCACTTGCAACATTCAAATTTTCGTATTTTGTCGTAACCTTTGTCCATCATAGCAGAAAGCAGGGGCGTAAGAGGAGAAAAAGCTGGTAGAAAGGAAGATGGTGGTATTTGTGAAAGATGTTAGGGTTAGGTTAAGCCAAGATGTGCAGCAAATTGAGATTTTAGTGGCAGTACAATTCTTCATCTGCACTTGCTTTACGAATAAGTTGGTTTGGAAAAAGTTGCGTTCTGAGATAAATGCTTCTGCGGCCATTCTGTGATCAAAAGGTCTTTTGATCTCCATGGCAAAGCCGACCGGGTCCGTGGTTAGGTATTTTTGGTCATGGTTTTTCCTAACCTAGGTGAAACCCATTATTAGTATAATATGCATTAGGAGTGTGGAGACAAGTGCAAGTGCTAAAGCCATCTTTTGCAGTATCCAACGCCACGTGCGAGACAACCAATGGAGGTTGACAACGAGAGTGCATAGTGACGTCACCAGCATTGCGTAAAGGGGTTACAGCTATGACGTCAGCTACCTCCACCATGAATTAATTATTCGATTCAATATTTAATTATAGAGTGTTAGGAATAATTGCAATCATCCTACTTTGCCAGTTAATGATAATCGCTCACATAATAATTATTGTCTGATGTAAGAGGAAAAGAAAAAAATTATAATTCTACGAGTAAGTAACGTGATTTTTACCATTTTGGTTAATTTCTCACCCAAATTATTAGAATGTATGTAACTAGTATTTCTATTCGTGCAAGTACGGGATATTAAATTTTAAAATTAAAAATTATAGTATATTTATTAAATTAATTTGAAATTATAAAAGTATAATTAAATTTATTATAAATTTTATTTTATAAAATTCAATAATAATATTTTAATTGATTTTATAATAAAAATGTATTTAAGTTATTTATATATATTTTTAATAAAATGTATTATATTTAACTATTTTAAATAATATATTAAGATTTAGTTAATTAAAATTAAGAAATAAAATTTAATTTTGAATGAAATATTGAGTAAAAAATGTAGAAAAATATAATAGTTGTTTCTCTAATAATAAAAATGATGGACGATATAGAAATTGTTGAGTAGACTTAATAAAGATACAAACATTAGACGATACAAAAAATGTGAAGAGTAAGTGATATAAAGCTACAAATGATAGATCGTGCATATAAATGTAATGTTTAGTTAGTCAGATAGTACTCACTCTCTTCAGATGTGTCAGTTTGGTACTCACTTTTAAAAATGTGTCAATCGAATCCTAACTTTTGAAAAAATGTCTCAATTAGGTTCCTTTCACTCTTGTAAGTCATTTTAAATATCGATACCATTAATGGCGTTAATATTTTTTTCTCAAAGGGACCTGATTGAGACATATTTTCCAAAGTTAGGACCGAATTGACACCTTTGTAAAAGTGGGTATGAAACTGACATATCCAAACAAAAGTGAGTATTATCCGACTAATTACACCTAAATATAAATAGTAGATTCTTTAAAGATACAAATGTTAGACTGCAAACAAAATATAAATAGTAAACAATCAAAACTTACAAAATGTAGACTATGTAGACAAATATAAATAGTACACTATGCAAAAATACAAAGGTTAAATGTTTGATAAACTCTTCTATTGGAGTCCTTTTTTCACAATTTTTTTGGATTTTGAATTTCAAATTTTAACTTTGCTCCCATATTTTATAGCTTTTAAAATTTAGAATTTAAATTCAAACTTTATTACTATATATTTTGAATTTCAAATTTGACAATATATATCCTAATTTAGAAAAAAAAAAATATTGAAATCGAGATCATTAATGATTTTTATATTTTTAAAAATTTTAAGAATGTATAATTTTAACTTGTAATGATATACCAATATCTATGTTATAAAAATTATTTTTTAAATTATTGTTTAAGTTTGTGTAAAATGTCAAAAATATGTGAAAATTATTTAAAAATATTTAAAAATTCATATTTAAATTTTACAATTATTTATTTATTATTTTACACCATATTTTAATTATTTTTACTATTATTATTATATTAGGACTAATATGTTAATATATTATTATATTATTAAAAATCATAGAGCTTTTGTTCCTAAATATTATATTACTTGTTTATTTTCTATATCATATTTTTAACTTTTATTGTTTTTAATTGTGAATATTAATGTATTTCCATTAAATTTGTTTAATTTATCATTTTTCATATTTTGATAATATATAAAATACGAACCTTTCTTCTTATAAGTTAAAAATATTTGAAAGTTGTTTAAAGACATTATAAGAATTTATTGAAAAACCTACACTAATTTACAATTTTTTTTGAATGTTAAAATTTAAATTTTATTGGTATATTTTTTGTTTAATTAGTCAAATAGCACCAATTTCATTCTAAAGTTTCAGTTTGGTAATTGTTTTTAGAGAAAATGTTACTGTATATATTTCGAATTCCAATTTTCACAATATATAAATCTTAATCTTGCAATAATATTGAAATTGAAATAGTTAATTATTTCCATATCTTTAAAAGTTTAAAAAATTTATAATTTTTATTTTTTACCTTATATTTTAATTATATTAATATTATTATATTTTATAATTACATTATTACATATTATTATATTTTATAATATATTATTATATCATTATGGGTCATCAATTTATTTTGAATATTCGAATTTATATATTTTTATCAGAAATATTAAGGCATTTATTACAAAAATTAACTTTTTGTATATATTTTTCATTTTAAATGTTATATTTAGTTTTTGTTATCACATTCTTTTTGTTTACTGTCTGTTACGATTTCAAATTTGAATCCAAAATTTATTAATGTTATTATATGTATTATGATTAATTTTTCACAACTTAAAAACGATATTATTTTCAATGAATTTATTTTGAAATTTATTCTA
>Ga0214545_1003322_pt1 | contig 30785 bp, 16 predicted proteins | sample CNSS4metaG_FD_160064 | JGI IMG/M metagenome (GOLD analysis project Ga0214545, IMG submission 160064) | Root nodule microbial communities from cowpea collected in UCLA plant growth center, Los Angeles, California, USA - CNSS4 | ecosystem: Host-associated > Plants > Roots > Nodule | place: USA...
TATATATTCATTAATCATTTCCAATTTCTTGCTGATTGTAATCACAATAAAAGTGTCATTTATGTGGCCAATGGATTAGAACATTACATCAGTTTATATTTGACTAACTGCTTTTAATTAATGTTTTAGTCTATTTAGTTATGTGAAATTGTTTACTTCTTCCGTTTTATTATGAGTGAAAAGAGTTGAATTAGCTCTGCACTTCATTATGCACCACAACAACAAATAACGAAAGTAAAATTTAATGACCAAGGACGGAAGACAAGGGTCAAATTACAAAACAGAAGCATATCTGATACAAACTAACACCAGATCATAATTTGTGAGCCACGCGCCAGTGGTATATAAGAATTCATCATAAATGTAGACAATAAGAGTCAACTAATTTCATACAAAATATTTTATTAACATATTATAAAATAAATAAACTGTAAAAAAATCCGAAACCAATTCCTGTTTGTGATAGATTTAAGTTTTTACAATTCTTAATTCTGTAAGAATACATTAATGTACATTTAGCTGAATCCTCTAAGCACTACGGACAATACAGATGGAATTCCACTGTAACTTTTGGTTAGTTAATCTGTAAAGAGTGACAACATATGTTACACTATAATACAAATCTTCCTCCGTTCTGTAAATCTAAACACATTTAGCTCCAGATCGACCTATCTTTCCTGACTGAAAAAATTCTCCAAGTCATCCGAACAAAGCGAAGGCACTAGTTAATGTATCTAAAATATCTTTGAAAACATTCATCGTTCTTGCAATTTCTGTATATAACTTTGTACACTTCAATCAAGAGCCTTGGGAATCGACTTGCAAAGTAGTCATTGAATCCTTCCGGAACAGGTCCTATCAGTTCCTGATAACAAAGAAGAAATAAATTAGAAGCCACACACGTAAAGATGAGCAAATAATTCATGGGCCATCATCATTGGTTAATATGTATCACATTACACTCACATTCCCTCAAGTTTAATAAAATTACACTACAGAGCCTCTCCTTTTTAATATCACGCTGACCTCCCTCGATTTATAAAGAAATCAGTGAGTCATAAAAGAGCCATTAAAATGGGAAAAGGAAGACATTATGCTGGAAATGAGTGTACTTCTGCTTATCCTTCATCCTTTCTGAGTTGTATTGGAACGTTTTCTGTATATAACCAGAAAGTTGTATTGCTTTATATCGAGTATAATTTCATAGTGATCATAATTTCATTAAACCTTAAAGAATGTAAGTATTATTTGTCTTTTCCCGAGTATAAGAATAAGGAATAAACCCCATATAAGTTAAAGATCTGGAGGATTGTACCATACGTTAATGGAGATTCAATCGATTGATTTCAATGAAATCCATTGCGAAAATTTAAAACTCAAACTCAAGCACAATCAAACAAAAATGCAATCGCTATTCACTAATTCAATCAACAAAGGCCAGTATTTCTAAGAATAACCAACATTGTTACATTTCCCTATCATCACACACGATAAGAACATCAGTAACCACAAACTCACAATATTGTCATGGCAACCAATCATCAGAATTATCACTGTGATGATGTGCTGTAAGGGTTGAAGTACTAGGCTTAAGATTCAATGCACGATATACTTCATAATGTAAAGAATTGCTTTACTGTTACATTCTCTCTAATAAATATGCTTTACTGCTATATTTTATCAAATGAATATGCTGTTTATGTGACAATTGCCATTATGATAAAACATCAGCGTTCAGATATGGTTTTAGCTGAAAATAAATTTTGTACCACATGGTTTAGATATGGGGAGGAGTTACAGAAAAAAATATTGTGGATATTAAAAGAAAAAATTATTATTAAAGCGAACAGTATCTAAAATAGAGTCATATTCAGAATCAACGTGACAAAACTGGTATCAGGGATGTATTTTAAAAATGAAGCTGACCACAACATTTAGAGCTGATTTTGATACATGAACTACATTTCTTTTCACCTAAGCTAATTTCTACATTTGTTAAAAGCAGCATTGTACTATTTAAAAAAATTCTGGATAGTGAGACTTATAAGTGAACAAATAGTTTCATGGACGTCAGCTGGAGTAAAAAAATATAATGAGAAAATGTTAGTTCAAGAAGAAAACCTGGATTTCTTGAGGCAGTTCCCTGTAATGATTTAGCTTATTTCTCATGACCCTCAACAAGTCCCGCACACTGTCAAATTTATATCTCCGGTATCGACCAATGTTAGTGATGAAATCAGGATCTAGCTTCTCATCCCATTTTGCACCTAAAGCCCGTGGAGCAATGCTTTCTAATGACTTCAAAAGATCAGAAACAGATTCTCTATCTTCAAGTTCCACCCTATCACTTACGTCACGCAAAAATGAAAGTTTCATCTCAGAGCTCCAAAAGAGAGGATGTTGCAATACTTCAATCGCCATTGGCCTGACAACAGATGAAATAATTTCTTCAATGAATTGTATACTTATAACAAGACAAAAACAAACACAAAAATACATAAGTTAAGTCTCTCTAATCATTGAAAGTTATCAGGCAATCCCACTTAATCTTATCATAATTTAGGCAATCAAATCTCATGTAAATTTAGCAATTGTATGCAACATAATCATCCCCTTTGATAACCTTCCAGGATAATATTTTTTCTGCAACCATGCATCTGCATGCATGTGAATGGCAATCACCTTTCCTCACAATTTGCACTTATATAGATATACAGTAAATAAGAGAACAAAGAAAGATAACTATTCGTCCAGATTACAAATCAGAATAGTATAGATCCTAAATAGATTATATTTTCACTGAAGAGATTTAATTTTCCTAAATAAGAGATACTTTCCAACAAGCTTCTTGCTTTGAACTTCATCAATGGCCACAGCACCAAAATGAGTATCCACACATTAAGAAATATCTGGCAACTTCCAAACTGCTATTGGAATTAAAAAGCCAGTTGAAGTTGCACTGGCAATGCAATTAAATACAGATTTTTTTGTAACATACACTAGAGATCAAAGTAACTACGTACCGGTAACAATTATTGCATTGCATTACGTCGGTCACAAACTGAAAGACAGTTTTTTGCATCATATTTGAGATGAATAACAACATTATAAATCATATCGTTTTCATTCAACCCATTTTCACCAATCTTAGGCTCAACTTAAAGGCAGTCTGACAAATATCAGCATATATACACAGATTTCTACAGATTTATCAAAATAGAATAAAGCTCCTGTTTTATTATTTATATTGACATTTAGAAAAATCAAAAGCTGAATTTTCAGAGAGGTGATAGTGTATTAGAATTTATATTACACAACAATCAAGTAATTCAAAAAGAGATGCAAATTATTATTAATAAATATGAGAGGTATAAACTCTATTCTCCGAAAACTGATTTGGGATGAGAATGATATACCTACGATCAGGATTAGGGTTTAACAAACAAGAAATAAGATCCTCGGCTTCAGGAATAAACTCCACTAAGAACAGATCTTTTTGATTTTTAACAATATTGACATCACGTTCAAGCCGCTCTCCAAATGGATGCCTTCCTGCAGTCATGCAAAAAAAGAGGACACATCCTAAACTAAATAAATCCACAGCTCGTGTTTGACGCCCTTGAACAAGTTGCTCTGGAGCTTGCCAGCCTGAACTGCCACAGCCTACATGCAATTAACACATTAAACCTTATTGTAAGATTAAGAATAAGAACACATAATTGACTAAGACTTGTAAATTAATGCAGCATAAGACTACATGTATGTTTGGATTAACATATTTTGAGTTCAGCAAAAAAATATGAACAAAACTAAGAGTTTGTGTAAAAATAAAGCAAAACTAACATGTGAAAGACACTCGTACATCACTAAAATCTTACAATGATAGAGCCATCTCATTCTAGACACCATTAGTCGTTCATATAGTCAAAATGCTTAAAAAACACAAATAAATTCTTCTACTCACCCGTAACACTTTCACCTAGAGAAGACATGTCTTCGAGAAGACGTTTGCTAATTCCCATGTCAGAAAGCTTTGCAACCAATAATCTTTCTTTTATTATCAAAACATTTTGAGGTTTCAAATCCCGATGGATTATCCCTAGTTCATGCAAATGAACAAGCCCAGAAACTATATCCCTGTGTTTCAATAACGTGAAAGTCAAGATGATGTCAACAGAAAATAAACAAGACTTATCAAAATGAATGCCCATGGTTGAGTAATCACTAAGTCATAACAACTATCAACCTCTATTGACTTGAATCAACTGCGAGAGTCCTAAATGAAAATTAAACAGGACCCTCCCTGCATATTCTTATCTCTCTTTGTCATGTCTACCATTTCCACCAATCTTTGCTATCTTATCTTTTTTACTTTATATGTAGTACTTATGCCTTTCTTATCCTATTGGATTCTCTTATGACAAGTTAATGCCCAAGTTATTCTAGTCAATTATTTCATACTCTCTTTATGAAAGCTACCATCTTTAAATCCCCATTGACAATAGATCCTTCCATTTTCTCCCTAGTTGTAAAAATGCTCCACTAGGTGACCTTAACAAGATAGATTTCTTTACCTGAGAACTAAACTACCATGTCAAACTTTAGCTTGTGTAGTGTATTGAAAAAATGTTTTCGTAGTTCCGTTTGTAATAGCAAAACATAAGTGCATGCCATTTGCAGAAGTTGATAACCTAGTTGGCTACTATGACACTCATCCATGCGCAAAGATATCTCTTTACCTTCAATTTCAGGTAGAATTCTAGCAACTCTCACTCACCATTTTACACATAAGCCAAGAGAAATATAATATTTATCTAACCTAGGAAACTGTGTTCATTGTCACCTTGTGTTCATTGTCACCTTGTGTACATCACATCCATAACAATCAACAAGTGTTCAATATTTTCACTCACCTCATCAGTTTCAGTAACAGAGGTGATGGAAAACCATTTGTTTTCCAAAGATAGTGCATATCATTCTCCTCTGTTCGCATTTGAGAAGTTCTAACTGCTGGATTTTCTGATATATCAGCGTGCAAATGAATCAAATCGTCCAAGTTGCATGTACAGCGTTCCAGAGCAAGATAAACAAAATCATGATCGCATTCCACCCCATACCATCGGACAATGTTTGGATGCCTGTCAGATGCAATGAGATTTTGGATTTCTTTATGGGCTACATCATGATGACTTTGAACAAGACGTTTGACAGCAACTGTCCGACCTTCGTATGTCCCCTCAAGGACAACAGTACCATTGCTTCCCTTGGCAATTTCTTTATTAGATACAAACAGTTTACCTATCCTCCGTCCATCAAGTTGCACCTGCGTACTGGAGTTTGTTTCATTAAGTGTGAATGTGCCCCCCTCCTGGGCCAATAACGATTGCTTATTCTGTGTGACAGCAATGATGTTGTTCTTTATTGACTTGCGAGCTTTCTTCTTCTTAGGAGGTGGACTTTTTGAATTTGTCTCCCTGTTCTGGTCTTTATTTGTAAAGACAAGAGAGTTATAGATAATAAAAGAACCAAGAAAGATGGTAAATAATACAAGAGGTATTGTTTTTGACCAGTTATTCACCCTGCCTGGATCAACTTCTCCAGTAGTGGTCTCCATAAGAGACTGAGGGAGCATAGGTACATTATCATTGCCCTCATAGAAGCCAGTTTTGTCTGGCAAAGAAGGCAAAGGATTTGGCATAGGCAGAGATAGCATCAGATTTCCCTCCCGGCCTAGGACAGATTTATCTGTACCTGGTTGTGATGGAAGCATGAGCTCTGAAGAATGAAATGGAACTTTTTTATAAACCTCAGACAATCTCTCAGGGTCAGCAGGTTCTATAAAAAATTTCTTGCGTTGGCGGTATACTTCATGCAGTTTCATGTCCCAACATGCATAGGGCATAGCAAAATCTAAGCCACCGTCGAAAACATACCCATCCTCTGCATCTAATGAAATCCTTCCAGAAGAATTTTCAGTATGTGAGCAAACCAATGCAGCCTTAAATTCAGCCACTTTCATGGTCCACAAAACTATTCCAGAACCAGGAACAACGGATTGCAAAGTATAATCCGTCCTAGTTATCTCAAGCAAGAACTCGGGTGGATTCAGCTGAGCAGGATCAACAAGCACATTATCCTTCGTGCTTGCAACATGCAACCGGTCATCATAACCCGACACCGCATTAGAAGCATGATCATGTTCAGAGTAGCTTCGGAATAGCCCTCCAGTTTTAGCATTAACTACATACATAGTGGTTCTCTTGTGACCAAATACAGATGCTCCATCCTCTGTCTTGATAGGGGTAGAAGCAACATACTCTTCAATAGATTTCGATAATCTCTGCAGGCCATAAATACAATTTCTAATTGAATCCAGAGAATCATCCAAGTAGACATACAGGAATTAGACTCATGAATTTGCCTTTACGAGAAATAAATTATAAATCATCAAAAACCTAATGTTCCTCAGCATAAGAGAGGAAATGAAAGGAACAGGGAATGCAGAAAAAAAAAAAAAAAACAATGAAGTATTTGACATGTTAAAGGACAATCAATACCTGTTTACCCAAGTGAGCATCGTGGACGATTAATTCCCAATCATCTCCACATTCAACGAAGGCTGTGAAGTTGTGGCTAGGGTTGTTGATGGGAACATGATAGGAATAGTAGATTGGAGATCCAGTTGAAAAAGACCAAAAGACCCTCCCAGAATCACTATCCACCAAATACACGGTACCATCCAGGGCGGCGACGAGTGCGGTGGCCGGTTTAACTGAGGGCAGAGAAGGGGACAGCAAGAGTTGGGTTTGTGAGGTGGAAAAGCTGAAGAAGAGAAAAAGGAGAAGAAATAGGGAAAGCGCAGAGCTTGAAAAGGAAGCATTCATCTGTGATGTCTGAAAACAAGGTCACCACATCAAAACACTTTTATACGACGATGTTGTGTTGAGACCAACGATTTTCATCAAACTAGGCATTACAAAACTTAGAACAAGAGTTCAAGATTATGCGTTGAAAACAACTTTCAATTAAGTCAATCCATCCACTGTTGAATTGTATGCTGTTTGGATTGGGATCCGAACTCGAGAAAAAAAAAACAGGATGAAAAAAATGAAACTATTAAATGCATAAAAATGACAGGGAAAAGAAAAAATCAGGATGAAAAAATGAAACTCATTTGAATGCTAGCAACCAAGAAAATGTCGGTAATATTATGAATATTTAAAAATTTTATATTTTCATTTGAGTATTTGGTATGATGTGACTAGTATTTGATATGTTATTTTATTATGTCTTTATGAAAAAATGTATTATTTTATGGTTAATATAAAATATATTATAGTGAAATATTATTTAATATTAATTATAAAATTTTATAATTTGTTAATACTTAAAAGATAGAATAATATGACAAGTAAAATGAAAAGTAACACTCGCCTCATTTAATTCATAAAATATTAAATGAGTTTCAATTGAAAAATATTTTAAGTACTTTATAAAAAGAAAATAATTGAAAATATATCATTAAAACTTAAAATTTAATTAATTTGATATTTAATTAACAAGAAAAAATAAATAAATTAAGTAATATATCTCTAAGTAGTTATAAGAAGATTAACTTTCATAAAATAATAATCTTGTAACTAATTTTAGACATTTTATTAATGATTTTGTAAGTGTATTTTGAGTATGAACATGTGCTATTAGATGTTCAACTTCAATATCAATTGACATACAATACTTACAAAAAGAATGAGATGTAAATTCACTAACATTATCAAAACAATTTTTTTTAATTGGATAATCTGAAAAATGAACTCTTAACTTACTTAATTGTGCTAATAACTTTGCAAATGTTTGATTGTGAGTTGATAATAAACAAATATGTGATCATCTAGTTGATACATCAATTAAGACAATGAAATATCTAAATGATGAATGTATTGGACTACAAATATCACCATGTATTTGTTTTAAAGATGATAGTGTATTGGACCACAAATGTCACAATGTATTCATTTTAAAGATAAGATTGACTCATTTCTAATTTTTTTCTAATAATGGGTTTATTATTAACTTTTAGAACTGTCAAAAAAATGAGTCACTTGGTCCGGCCCACCACGAGTTCGTGAGTTAAATGGATTGACTCATTTAATTTTAAAAATTTCATTTTTTTCTATCATGAAAAAAAAAAACTAAATTATAATTCTAATTAAAATCTAAATAAAGTTAAGACATATTACATAGGTTCACATAAGCTACTTTCAACGGAAATAAAAAATTACTAAAAGCCAAGAAAAAATGACATTAAGTTAAAAATTGTGACTTTGGTGTGTCATTTTACTTTTTTTATTTTTATTTTATACAATTTTACATAATTGTATTTGTTTTAAATATTTATATCAAGTTGTATGTATAATGCATTTTATGCCAAAAATGGATAAATTACACTAATTTAGGGAGAGAAGAGCATTTATGATTTTCTTAACACTCCTAACATGAATGATGATCAAATTGTTTAGTAAAGAAAACAACAATATCAAGTGGCATTCAAATGGTCATAATCAAAATCAACATTTTCATAAGCAATGTGTGTTTTATGTTCTTCTCCTTAATTTTTAAGGTGTTTTGGTATATGATAAGTACAACTCAAAAGACTTTTACCATTGCAATGATAATTTATTTTTTCATCTTATTTTTCATTATTTCCATCTTTTCCTTTTCCTTTTTCTCATTATTGTTTCACTTATGATGATAAAATGTTTGTTTAAATTTTTTTTATGACCATATCCACATCCAAGATTACTATCATGACCACTACCAAGACCACGACCATGAAATTATGAATTAGATATTACTGCATTTACTTTTGGGAATAAAGCAGAATTAGTCGGGCGAATCTCATGATTTTTAATCAAAAGGTCATCGTTTTGTTTAGTCACAATAAAACATGAAATAAATTTATAATATTTGTTTTGCTCAGATGCTTTATTTCTTTCTTTGATGACATCACCAACACCAATTGCATTTGAATGTATTTTAGCATCTAATATCCAAAATAAGTAATTCTTTCTCATAATATCAATGACCAAAAATTCAAATTTGTCAAGGTTTGACATATTTAGAACTAGCACATAAAATATTAATAATAACCATTTTTTATGTATGAAACTATAAAATTAATATAAGAATATTAAATGTTAAACCAAGTATAAATAATAATTATAATAATCATCATGATAATAATAATATAATAATCATAATAAATATAATAATAACAAAATATAAATAAAAATTGATAAGGTCAAATAATTATTATCACAAAAATAAGAATATAAGATAAAATTGTAAATCAGAAAATGATTAAAAAAGAGTTGAATTAAGACACGTCGAACACAAATATTGTCTTTATAGAAAAAGCGTCCACTAACTTAATTGGTTAGAGCATGGTTCTGATAAGTGTTTTGCAATATAAAGTTGTTCATAGAGAGAATGAATATTAATTTCATACGTGTATTATTACTAATACGAAAAATCCTATTTATAGATACAAAATGTAACAAACAAAAAAAAAGTTACAAATCAAATAATTAATACAAATATTTAAATCTTTAAATTTCTTAAAAAATAATTAAATCAATTAATCATATAAGTAATATGAGTAATTATAACAAATCAATGAACTAATATTTATTCATCACATTATATTTTCTTTTTGTGACATTTCGTTTGGTAAGTGAAAAGAAATTCCATATCTATAAATATTTATGACCGGTAAGATTGATCATAGTAGTAGATTTGATTTTAATGAAGAGATTTTCACGAGTGTTGAAGTTATTGTATTTTTGATGATCCAATTTTATAATATGTATGTGAAATATAAAATATTAGTATCAAGTGATGTTTATATAATTTAAATCCGAATTTGAATAAAATGAAATACAAGGAATACCATGGAATAGTTTAACTAAAAATACTATAAATAATATTTTTCAAAGCTAGAAAATTATAGAGGGTAGAGATTTTTAATCGAAGGATATAAAAAATAAATTGAATGGCTAAAGAGATACTAACCATATAAAAAAAATATTGTGCAATTAAATTTTGTTATAAATGTTGCATCATGATGCATAAATTGTGTTGTGATAAAAGTTTAGTAAATTAAATCACGATTAAACTTCTAGAATCTTAAGCAGAAAAGTATGTAATGACCTATAATATTTGCCATAATGATAAACTTTATATCTAACTATTGACTTTCAGTGAAACAAGAATTATGAATTTGAATTTCAGTCAAAAAAATACCAAGAAAAATTTGTGAATCAAATATTATTTAATCTTAACAATTAAAAATATTTTTTTATAGTTAAATAAAAATTTAGACAACTAAAATTGTAAATATATATTAAAAATGTAAAATTTATCATTATACTTTTAACTTTTAAAAAATGGAAAAACATTCAAATTCATAATTGACCTCTTTAAATTTATATTTGCATTAATATTTCAATTATTAATCACTCAATAACTAGAAAAACATTTTAACATATCCCACATATTAAAACACATTAAAGAATTATACACAGCACATGCGTTCTGAATGTGTGTTCACTTTTTCAATTTTAAAAGTAATCATAAATATTTTTTTTTTAAATTTTATTACAATATTTTTTTCTTTATTTAGTATATATAATTTTTGTATCAAAGATACTTATTTTATTTTAAAACTAATTATTTTTAGAAAATTAAATAAATAAATAAGTTAAATGTAATAAAATTGTTATTTTTAAAATGATAAAATAATTATTTTAATTTAAAAACAGTTATTTATTAAAGAATAAATTTGTAATAAAAATGTGAAGATGAAAATGAAAAATTCTTTTTCTATAGGTATAAATAACATTCCAAAATTAAGTAATAAAATAAATCAAATTTAATTAATAATTTAATTTGCAAACTAATAATTAATATAAATAAATATATTTGTAATTTGCAAAATTTGATATCATATAGTTTAAAACAAACTATAGACAAAGTTGGCACAATAATTAAGAGATTAGTACGACAATTAAGAGTAATTTATTCCTAAAGTCAAATAAGGTGCCAAATATTAGGATAACCCTCAGCCTAAAGTCTATGCAGCCTCCTTCCAACTCCATTACAAAACAAAAAAAAAAAAATGTCAAACCTCTCGTCTACACTCACATAAATTTTTATATTTCAAAATATACACCTTGAAATATAATTTTTATATTTTAAATTATACAACTTAAAATATGATTTTTTATATTTTAAATCATGTATTTTAAAATATAAAATACTATTCTAAATGATATATTATAAAATATTAAATAAAAGTGCAGGGATACGTATATTTTTAGTCCTCTATATACTTATATGTGAAATTGAAATTCGTCCTCCCCATAATAAATTATGTGTCCAACGGTTATGCTATTGGCCTGAAACGTCAGAATATATAAAAATACATGGTTGAACGTATTTCATGTATTATTAAGTGTAGGAAAAACTTTTGTATGAGAGAGAAATGAATTTCAATTTCACATGTAAATACAGGAACTAGAAGTGTAATTAGTAAAAATAATTGTTTGAACTAATTAATTGATTATTGTGGTATATAAGTGTTAAATAATAACACTTATATAAATTAATATTGCAATAAACATAATTTATTAATACTAAAATTTTAACATTTTTCTAAAATTAATATAAGTTAGTTAAATTAAATATTTATTGAAATGTTTAAGTGTTTTCCAATTTAAAAAAAATAAAACTTATTATAAATTAATATCTTATTGTGTATAATTTATATATTACAAAAATTGTTATAAATTTACTAAAATTCACTTAGTGAATGTATAATGTACAAATATTTTTTAAAATAATTTTTGAATTCACTAAATATAAATAATTTTTGAATTCACTAAATTTTCTAAGTGGATTTATATTAACTTAATAAATATATAATCCACACTTAGTGAATATATAAATAATTTTTAAAATAATTTAATATATATTTAGTGAATATAAATAATTTTTATGATTCACTAAATCATTAAGTGAATATATAATCTACACTTATTTAGAAAACTAGTGAATTTATCACATAAATTTTGTAATATATTAATTATATATAATTATATATTTTAATAAATACTTGATTTAACTAATTTATATTAATTTTAAAAAATATTAAAATTTACTTATTTCTTTTAAAGGTAAATATATTTTTATTTCTGATTTATATAAGTGTTATCATTTAATATTTATATAATATAATAATTAATTAATTAGTACAACTTAAATCATTATTTATGTTAAGGATATCTCCAGTTTATATATTTATATGTAAAATTGGAATATGTCTCCCTTTTTTAAAATTCATCTAAAATTCATCTTTATACTCATATATGTAATATGTCTTCCACAACCAAATATATATATATATATATATATATATATATATATATATTTTTTTTTTTTTTTTAAATTACACATTTCAATCATATGCTCGTGACTGTCACATGTTAGTCGAGTGAGCATAGTCATCGTACATGTTATGTAAAAGTTAACTTTATTTGTTATAAAGAATGAATTTCATACATTATCAAAATACAGAGATAAATTTTATATAACTTTAAAGGAGTGACGAATGCCAATTCTATACGTAAATACATTAACCAAAAAGAGACTTATCCTAAAACGTATATCTTAAATTATACATTTCAAAATATTAAATTTACACAATTCAAAATAAAAAAGTTATATTTATGAAAATGCGAGAAGAAACTGCATTTCCCTATCCGTTTTCTTGTGATTTATGGATGTTTTAGTTACTTTTAGAAGGGCCCACGAATTTGGTTTTTTTTTTTTTTTTTTTTTTTTTTTATGTTTCATAATTCAGAAATAATAACCACCTGTAATGTATTCAATATTGCAAGGTCTGAGATTTTTAAGAAATTGGTCATATGACCAAAAGTTTTGTAAATCCTAAAACTTAATTAGTCTTTAATATTCTTTTATTAGCTCTATGTCTCATGAGAATCTATAAATAAAATAGGCTCCCACCAAAAGTTTTTAAAGTATTTTATATTTGAATGTTTTCGTAATTAAAGCGGGTTCATTTACCTTTTAAAGGTGACATGAACTAAAATTTGTTAATTACATGTTATGAGAATTTAGAAGCATGAAAAAAAAAAGAAGTTTGGTTCAAAGGCGCTGGAAAAGAAAATTAAATGTGTAAATTATATTTTTAATTCACGATCAATTATACTATTCTAAAAAAAATAATTATTATTTTCCAATCCACTTATAAGTTATACTTTTACTAAATTTTTTATTAACTTAAAATAAAAAATAGTTTATAAAATAAACAATTACGAATTTAACTAAAAAAATACCATGATCCGGTATCAAACCTTTAGAGATTATCTTAAGAAATATTATTTAACAAACTTCTTTCAAACAATAATTAAGACTAGTAGTTACTGAAGTTTCTATTACATAATGGAAACTTTTATAACAATTTATTATCATTAAACATAGACTGTTACTAAATTACAACCGCAAGAATTGAAATCAAAATGAATAAAATACAAAGAATCAGAATAATTGGATTTTCTTTTCTTTTTCCAATGGAGAACTATATGAAAAAAGAAAAAAACTAAGAACCTAACTACAGAAGGTGGTCGAAAAGGAAAATATGTATTTGTTTGTAAACACCTAATTTTGAATGGCAGTGTCTTGTGTGTAAGACATGATCAAAACCATTCACACTTCAATCATCTAACTTCTTTGTTGTTGCGCAGAGGTTGATACAAGAACAAGCAAAACCCAAATTACACTCAAAATTGCAACCATACCATTCCTCTTTCTTCATCAAAACTGCTGTTCACACAGCCATAGTATGTAGAAGAGTTTCTGTATTTGTTTTTTTTTCCTTTGTTGTTTTAGGAAAATTCAGGAACCAAAGACAACTTAAGATAATAGCCACAAGAGGAATGTTGACCAAGCAGTGAGTGCTATGGCTGCAGCACTGTATGTCCACAACAGAATAACTGAACACTCTTCAGTTCCTACATCAAACAGCTGAGCCATGGTACCTGCGTAATGATTGCATTGAATTTTGTCAATGAGAAATCTATAGCATATGAAAGATCAAGAAAAGATACTTCAATTAAAAGCATGTGTTCGTGGAATGGAAAATCTTTGACTTACTGATATTCATAGCCGGTGGCATAGCATACTGCATCACCAGCACATACTGAAACAAAGGATCAACCGGGAGTAAGCCGAAATTTGCTGCTGCTTTTACGATGAACAGTCCAATCAAAGGTAGCAGGAAAAGTCGGCCTATGATGATGCTGATGAGGGTCAATGGTTTGATAGTAGATGATTTCAAGCCTGCAATAGTTTCAAGACCAAGTTTAGTTAAGTCAGTTTTTGGACCATGCAATTGGTTAAAGAGTATGTATGCTATATGATATATATGGTGGCTAGTTTTTTTATACCTTGAGTGAGGTTACCACCAAGCAAAAGGGTGATGCAAGGAATGGTTCCATTCCTGAGAAACAAAGAGTTCAATCAGATAACAACGTGTATGGAATGGAAAAGAACTTGCACTGCAGAACAATTTGTTTTTGTGAGCAAAGTCACATACCCTAGTAATTGGAGAGAGTCTTGGATGACACGCAGTGGAGCATTGCCTCCTATTATTAGGTTCCTTAGCCATGCAACCGCACCAAAGAGGAAACCAAAAAACTGATAGTGCAAATAAGGAATGTCAGTACAAACTAGAGACCAACACACAGAAAATAATTATCTAACAAAGGAAACAAAAAGGATAGCAGAAGAAAAAGGAAACTCACTGTTGCAATTGCTGGTGGTGACATGAGTTCTTCAAGAAACTGAGTAATAACTTCCACTATTCTATGCCATAGCGATTCGGTCTTCTCTGGTACACTGGACTGATCTTGGTCTACAGGCTGAGAATTCACAACCCTTTTGTTCATTAGCTGTATTCGAGGATGTTTGATATAGATTGGGCTATATGCATGCTTTGAGCAGGTATAAAAAAGTAATACATAGGATTATACTGAAACAAGTATAGCTAGTAGTGGAGTGCATGAGTTGTTGGTCTTACAATTTGGTTTTCAGTGTCACCATAATAGGTAGATGTCGGAACTTCTATTGTGTTTTGGCTGTCATTATCCTTGAGAAGAAGAGTTTCTGCATTGGCATCGAACTCTTTGTTGGGAACCTTCATGATCTCAGCAGCCTCCAGTGCCTTAAATTTCAATGATCTGCTTTTTATAGTCTGTAAGGTGTAGGTCCAGATGAAGATGCCACCAAGCTACGTACAATTAACAAAACAAGAGAAGATAATAAGATACACAGCACAATATTAGCAAAATTTTAACTGTATAAAAGTAGAGGCCTCACCGCCATAGAGAAAGATGCATAAGAGAGTGCATTACTGCGGCAAACATCACGCGCACCAAATGGTCCTCCCTTCTCATCACAGATAGCAGGGATGATTACAATAGGAAGGTTCCCCATATTTCCTGATAAAAGAAAAAGCATTCATCAAACAAGTCTAAATACATAGTCAATTTTTTCACCTTCAGCTTCTCTATTCCTTCAAATTTTACACATTCTGAACATACTTTGCCATGATATGTACCTGATGAACATGCAGCAATAATAAGACCTTCCACTTTCAGATTAGGCTTCAGTAGTTTCACCAGTATCCATCCGATTATTCCACCAATTAAGAAGGTAAGTCCAACGTTAACGGGCATAAACCACCTGCATGGAAGGTTAAGCCGAAAGCAACCAATTAATACATAAATAATATGTTACTTATATACTCTACAATCAATCATCAAACATGCAAAAAAAAAAAAAAATACATCAGTACTATTGGTCACAAAAATATGTCACAAAATCAAAGTCTGTGTTATAAATAATTAATGAAGGTAATATCTCTGAAGTCTGCAGTGCCAATGAGTGAGATTTCTCATCTTCTCTGCCACTAACAGAGGTTATTATATTCTGACAGAAATAAACAATGGATCCGTATCCATTTTTGAAAATGGGTGATAAATTTTAGTACATTGCTGGCGGAGACATGAAAAGTAAACCTGGGAACACTGTCACTTTTATATAAATAAGTATATAGATGGGTAAAACTAGTAATATATAACACAGGATTTGACGGAAATCCGGAAATCATATCTCGGTACCATGATATCATATCTTCAAGTGAAACACTCTGGGCGAAACTGGCAAATATAAGTGAAGGAGTGAATACAAAGAAGACAATCTGCAAAACAGGGAGAAGAAAACACAACAAAGAAAAGGTTACTAGGTTTGATAAGAACAATGCAGAATCTGTGTTGTTTAACAGACATATATTAGTACATTAATCATTACATATATGTTTTACTTGACGTGTGCATATATCTTACCTTGTTCAAAGCTTTCCGGATATCAGGCGAAAGAAGATGATCGAAATACCGAGTTGCCATCAAAGCTCCCAATGCACTGATAAGAAGGACTTGAATAATTGGCATAGAAGCCACCTCCAACAGTTCCACAAAACCCATTTTCCTTTGATGTTCTTGCGCTGATCTACTTCTTTTCTTTGCTTAATATTACTACTGGACTATTTTTTCAGCTTTGCTTGCCCCTATATAAATATAATAGGAAACAGTGAAGAACACCAATGAATCCTTCGAATCCAGAATCAGAAAAGCAAAATGATGAAGGGTGACAGTAACCAATGATTGACTAGTGTTTTCAAGTGGGGCCACAGCCGATTGGCGAGTTTAGTTTCGAAAACTGCTACTGACAGTGGTTTTTGATCTTCTAAGTATGACAAAATTATTAGATAATCTAATATTATATCACCACACCAGTGTTCAAACGTGTTCAATAATTTTCAACTAAAAAACTAGTGAATTATTTCAAATGAACTAGAAGTTCCTAGAGAAAAAGCCAAACATCACAACAGAATCATCAAATTCGTCGATGTGCATGCGTATGCGATGCCACTGTTTGGGTCCTGTCTTATTATGCATATCGGGTAGGTGGTGCAGTGTTACGTTAGGCGTCGATTCCTGAGACAACAGGGTCTCTGAAATCAAATGAAACTTTTTTTTATAGGGACGTATAATGTTGTGACAGATTCGTCTCCAACTTGAGTACTTCTTAAACATGCACAGAAAGCACAGAAAGAAGATGTAACGTGTAAAGTGTATTTTATAAAGTGGCAATAACAAAGTCCCACATTTTAACCTTACATCATGCCATTTCATATTAATTATTTACAACATTTCATATTAATTATTTACAACGTATAATATGTTATATAATTCCTAGTTTATGTTCAATAATGATTTACAAGCAACTTTTTAGGTTTGTCAACTTTGTTTTTTTTGTTTTTTTCTAAAATTTTGCCACGTAAATCAATTCCCAGATCTACCTCCCCCAAGTGGTGGTTTTGTTGCGTGTTTGGCCTTCACGTTCAAACTTCAGCCAGCCCACCACTGTTTATTGCAGTTTTAACTCAATTATTATCTCAAAAGGTGAACCATTGACAACAAAGCAAAATACCAAACCCAAGATCTATTTTAAAAATAATTTTAATTTTTTCAATTTATTAATAGCTGGTTATTATAAATGTACATCTCATACTTGTACCATTTTAATAAAGGAAAAAAATACGAACACAATCATTCCCAAAAAAAAGTTAAAAAATAAAAGGTTGGCCCTCATCCAAAAAAGGAAAGCTGTGTTTTGTACTAGAAGTTATGAATTGTACCGAAGAAAAGTTCAACAGTTTCATGTGATTATAGATTTAATAAATCTTCCTTAAGTAGGTTTTATATATGAACATGAATGCATTTACTAAAAATTAATTTTGATTATATAAATAGACAGTGGTGGCATGCGATCATTTAATAATTTCAATTTGGAGAAGAAGTGCTTATTTTTGATTTGGAAAAGAAGTACTTATTATTATTAAAATGAGTTTGAATTCGTTTTCTGAATAAGAGTAACGAATCTTCCTTTCTAGTGTGGTGCAAAAACTAGATCTGATATAAAAGAATGATGGCACTTGATCAAACCACACTGATACAAAAGTGCTGAGTCATTAGATGTGGTTTGAAAAGAAAATTATGTGGTGCAAAGTTTCAGTGAACATGTCTTCTTAGAGAACACGTGTCTGCAAAGTTGTAGTTGTAAAATTGTGATATAACTCTGTCAGAAGATCGAAGAAAGTTCTGCATAATTCTATTATCAGAGAGGTTTCTTATGTACTTACACTTACACATTTTCTGCTGTATATTATCTAATTTTCAACCTACTTTCTTCACCGTGGCCTCTAAAGTATAATTTTGTTGTTTATTTGATAAAGATAAAAGGTAATGATTATTTTCTTAATTATGAAAATTATAAATTTATAGGCCGGTTAAAATGAAAATAATTTGATATTTCGATCATGGTGTCAAGTTCGGAATGTTATTCATAGTCTCGTCTACATGACAGTTATCTAATAATCCAATAATTAAAATGGCATTCATAAATCATCTGAAAAAGAAAAGACAAAAGTAGAAGCTAGGCTTTGAAACTGAGAAGAAAAAACAAATAAATTAAGATTTGAAAACAGTGATTGATTGAAGTAACTAACGAAAACATGCATTGCTGCTTTGTGAATGAATAATTACAATTGAAATGAATGATAAGAGAAAGAAGAAATCGAAACCTGGAATCACTGAAATATTCTGCAAAAGAACTTCTAAGTTGGAAGGAGAGAGAGAGAAGATACTTGTCTCAGAAGATTGAGTTTGGTGTATATATATATATAGTGACAGAGAGGAAGAGAGATTGTTCTTTCTCTCCTCCAACTTTGACCAAAGTTGAGGAGTCAATAAGAAATAAGAGCAAGTTCAGTTTTATTTTATGAATTATTTTAAGGACATAGTTATATATATCATCTACTCATGTACACCTAGGCTTAAGTGATTTTCTTTGCTTATTTATTTGTTTCTATAAAAAAGAAACTAACCTTTTATTAACATATTAATTATTTTAAAATTTTCTAAATATAGTTTAGAACTCGGACTATGTATATGGTACGTTTTCTTTCCATTCATTGTATGCACATGCCAATTAATAATTGTTATTTGTGTTAATTAAGATTAATTTTTTATTAATCAATAATAATAAATTTATCATCTAGACGCGGCTGTTAAATTATTTTAACTAATCTATCATATCAACCTATCGAAATATGACCTCTAATCTATATTATTTTTTTATCTTTTGCTAATTGATTTGAATTGAAGTAATAATCGTTGTTAGGTGACTTCTATTCTCCGTAATCATGGAATGAAATTAATTTAAAATTTTGTCAAAAATGTTTGCTGTATATTTTTCCTATTGTTTTATAATAATAGTTTTTTTTTTTTCACTCAAACAAAGAAAAACATTTTTTTTTATAGTTTCATTTCACTTATAATTGCTTTTGTTCCAAGACCGAGTCATTAGCTTCCGTATTCAACATAACTTGCTATCTAATAAATCAACTTTTAACAAAAAGAAAACATGGCTTAAAATGAGAATCACAACACTCATCTGGTATTATATTATTGAGCAACCAAACTTTGCTACGTTATAAAGCTCGTCACATTGATTTTCAAGAGAAAACTTTATCACAGGATAAATGGAAATCTTTTCTATATAAACAACTTTCAGAAGAAAATAAAAGTTAAAATACTTTTTTTCCCAATTTTTGTCAAATTTTGCCAAATAAGTACTAATTTTGGTTTTGTATTTAAATAGATCTCAATTTTCGTTAATTATATTCAATTGAGTCCTTTTTCGCGATCACCTTTTAAACCATTAACGACCATGAACAATTACCGCCACATGTTACTTCGTAGTTTTTTTTGGTTTGTTTTTTTTTATTTTTTTAAAATTTATTTTTGATTTTTTTAAATGTCCACATGTCTACCCAGTAGCGTACCACGTGTCAAAGTCAATGTTGTATATTCAATTTTGTCCCTATATTTGTTACTTTTGTTCAATTTAGTCCCAATTTTGTTTAAAATTGACCAATTTTGTCCCTATCGAATATATGACAAAATTTAATTTTTATATCAAAGTTATAATGATGTGAATTTTAATATATTATATAAAAATATTTAATAAAAAATGTGAATTTTAATATAAAAATTAAATTTGGTTTCAATTTAGAGAGAGACCAAATTGGTTCAAGTTAACAAACATTAGGACTAAATTGAACAAAAATAACAAATATAGGGACAAAATTGAATATAGAACATTGACTTTGACACGTGACACGCTGCTGGGTTAACACGTGGACATTTAAAAAAATTAAAAAAAAATCAAAATAATAAAATAAAAAAATTCAAAAAAATCACGAAATGACATGTGACAATCATTGTTTATGGCCGTTAATGATTTAAACGTTTTTAACAAAACAAAAATCAATTAAACAAAATTGACGAAAATTTTGACCTATTTATTTGAATACAAAACCAAAATTATGATTTATTTGACAAAACTTGACGAAAATTGAAAAAAAAATGTATTTTAACCAAAATAAAATAAGTACTTAGACTAAAATTTGGTTATGTCTAAATTAAAAAAAGAAGTTTAAATATTATTCTATGCATATATAAATTAATATTAAGTTGTTTATATATAATTTTAATTTTAGAAATAATTAATTCCGTTTTTTCCTCTTTTCTTATATAAAAGTTTTGGGAGAAAAGTTATCTGAACAAATTTATTTGGTTTTATCTTTTCTTTTTGTTTAATTATCTAATCATTTTTACTATTTTAATTCAAAATGGTCGATATTACTCATGACATGAGTTCTTTTTTAAATGTATATAATCAATATTAACTGTGACATGGTGCATCAATTATCACAACTTGTCATGATCGATATGTCAACATAAATTTCATTTGTCATCAGTCATATAACTTAGGAAATAACGATAGTGCCAGAACAAATTTAATATTATTCTATAAAGAAACTTACTAAGGTTAAATAACTCTTTTTCATTTTTTAAATTTTCTCGCATCAAAATTGATATATTTAAAATATTTTAATATTCAACATTTAATAAATACATTGAATTTGTTCCATAAAATAATTTCGTTTTTTATCATCAACATAATCACTTTAAAATGATTAATGAAAACACATGCACCCATGTGTTTAATTTTTGTATGGTAATAAAAAGTAAAATATCATTATTCTTATTATTATAATTATAAAAATATTAAATATGAATAATTTTTATAATTTTATTGTAAATATTTTTTGGTAAATAATTTTATAATTAAAAAATAATTAAGTTTTAAAAAACGATCAAATTGAAAAAATAATTACTTAAAGAATAAAATTAATGAGTGATCATTGTATATTGTATATTGTAAAGTTGTTTTATTTTAGTTTATGTGAGATTTCTAACACACTTTCTCGTATTGATGGTATATATATATTTTGAACATGAAATTAGATATTAATGAGTATCTTTTAACGGGTGATGCATAGGTACAATAAAAAATAAATCTCTGAGTAGTGGGAGACATAATAGACTCAATAACAAACAAATCTTATAAGATAAGTTTTGAATGATTCTGATACCATCTTAAGAAATAAATTTTAAATTTAATTTAATCTTATAAAATCAGTTTGTAAAATTTGTAAAATTTTGTCTTTAGCTGGTTAAAATATTTTTTTTAATTTGATTAATTAAATGTAATGTATGTTTCCATGACAAATTATAAAACGTATTTTATGTATATACATGAAAGAAGAAAATTTGGGATGAAGATGAAGACTTGCATGTGTTTTGGCACAAATTTGTTGGTATTGGGATGCTTCATTGTATCTGTCACCATCTTCCTTCCAATAAGTGAGGTTGCTGTTTTGGGATTGGCCTTTCCTAATTCTTTTTAGTAAATATTGATGGCCGTTGACATTGGTTCATCAACTTATTTTTTTTGAATCTTATGGTGACGTTCATTGTTTTTTTCTAATACACTTCTTTTCTGAATTCATTCAAAACACAAGTGTTTCATCAACATCATACTTCTTTTTTCTAAAATTTTCTTCTTTAAAATTTCTACAAATTTTGTATTTTACTGGACCTCACTTCTAATAATAGTCAAATAACAAAATGTAAGACATTATGATTATATAATCTGAAATATAATTTCGTATTTTATATTACTTTTTTAAAATCTTATTTTCAGTTCGTGTATATCCTAATTTTAGCTAATGAAAAATATTTCATTTCTCTTGTATTTGTTAAAAGTGTATATAAAATTTTTCATTGCAACATGAAAAAGGCATTTAAAAAACTGCATAAAATTCCCATAGATACTGTCAAATGGTCAAGAGTAAAGCAGAAAAACATATAAACGTCATATTTGATTGGGAACACGTTATTGGTGACTATAATAGAAGAAAATCATAGTCACCATCATATTCTTCAAGTGTTAGATTCATGAATACAAGGTATCTGCTTCAAATGCTAGTAACAATACAAGTTTCTGATGCACTCCAAAATGAATTATTGGTATAAATTTGTCAATGTCACACATCCTGATGTGAACATAAAGATAAATCCAAGATTCTGGCATATGCCCCCATCCAATAGATACGTTTGCTGGAATCAACTTGTGACAACTCCATACATTAATATATTCAATTATGCAAAAGCAAGCTATGGTCATCAACTTCACAACCACAATCTGTTAATACTTTATAATTCTTATTTCTCTCACAGTAAACAAAAGTTTCCACTAGATATATCCTATACGTAAACAATGAACCATGATAAGATGAAATAGTTAAATGTGATAACTAAATTTAACTCCTAATAACACTTGAAACCAATAACCAAAGTTCATATTTTTCTTGACTAAGAAAAGGAGAGATGATGATAATTTGAGCTGAAATATCATTGATTTCATTGTACTGAAGCTTCCATTTCTTCTGAGTTCACTGCCAATTCATCTGAGTCTTCATTTGGGACTACATCTGATCTCAACTGTGCAGAAACACCATCTATGGCAGAATTCAGCTGCGCTATTTTCTCAGTTAGCACCTTGCGAGTCTTCTGTTTTCATCATTCACAAAACAAAAAAAACAGTAATTTAAGTATATCAGTTTGTATGACAGAAAGAGAGGACAAATTAATGGATAAGTACAATTGTCACATGTTTTTTTTCACTAACAAATGCATATCAGAAAGTTTCTACTAATCAATAATGATATACCATGTCACTCTTTTTAAGGAAAATCAAAATCCAACCACACACCATAAACTCACAGGTATAGTGAGTCACTTTCTTCCCCAAAAGATGTTTCACACTCCACAACCACTATAGAAACACTTACATTGTATCTCAGAACCTCTTTTTCCCTGGTGTGGTTTCATAGTTACTTTTAGTTTCTGATATATTTCATAATTTATAAGGATTTACCTTCACTACCTGCATAATACAAATATATAGTTTATTATGTTGTGCTTTTTATGCCAATGCGATAGTTTTAATAATAATTACCTATGTGATTTCATAACTACTTATATATTTTGGGTCATTGATTTCAATTGTTGGATAAACTCATGAGGCTACACAAGGCACCAATTTTTGGTAATATTTTTCCTCTTTCCTATAAGCATTCAGACACACTCAATGAGAAAAATGTTCAACTTTCAAGTAAAGAGTAACTGCAGGGAAATTTGCTGACCTCCAAAGCTTTTTCTTCATCGTACACAAATTTTGGAAGTTTCCTCATCAAATCTTTACGGTCTGCTCCAGCTATTGCCTTGCTTATCTGCAAAGTTAATATAACAGAAGTAAAAAATAATCTCTTTCCTGACCTTTACACTCAGTAAACAATCTTTCAAGTTAAAAAATCGATATATATATATATATATATATATATATATATATATATATATATATATATATATATATATATATATATATATATTATATAATTGTAAAAAATTGTTGAAAAGCAACATAGAGTTGATGATTCCAAAAATAGATGCATATTGAAATTTGATACACCTATTAATAATGAAGGCTACACTATCTTGCAACTTTACAAGAAACGAATGATGGAAATTAAGTAATACATAATTCAATGTGTAAATGATTTGTTAGAATTATATTCACATCTGATTTGAGCAAAACTAAACTTTGACCTAAGTGAAGTAAAGAATATTCTTCACGAGTTAAGCAGACAATATTACACGATATGAATAATGAGACACATGTAAATGATAAATCCAAAGAAATAAGAGTTAAAAGTGGAAAGTTGGCTCTGCAGACATACCTGTGGTGCATAGATACAACCCAATGCTCCAACAATTAGTCCTCCCAATACAAAACCACCAACAAAAATACTTCCACTGATTGATCTTCCACCATCACCACTGTTCTAGCAGAGAGATTAGAAACACAATAAAGTTACATAATGTCAAAAGGTATACCAACTTGTTTAAATTATGCTCATGCCAATATTTTAGACAACCAAATGAGGTAAATGTAAGGTACAGTTGATGATCACAGCACTATTTAACTAGAAACACAAAATGAAACAACAAGAATAGCTGGAGCTTAATAATATTTGTGATACCCACGATTGAGTCAACTGCTATTACTATTTGTGGTTTTTACTTGGTTCATTATTCTGTTATCTAAGGGCGCGAAACTAAGAGTCAGTTTCTTTTTATCAATTAGTCATCCATGATGAGGTGGCTCAGATATTGTTTTCTGCTTTATGTTCTGTAGGTTATTAAGACAACTGTTGTAGTTTTTCAGTATTTAGAAATAGCATTCTCTTTGAAAATCTGCATGTCAGTTGTTTTATTTTAACATCCCAAATCATACTCTAGATTTATGCTAAACAGTCATATAATCCCACCCCACAGAAAGAATGCACAAGAAGTTTAAGTCATCATACCCAGCTCGAATAACAAGTGGCTGGTTACGTGATGTTTTAGCTCTGAAAGAGGAGCCTGGAAAGTGTTCACCAGAGTTGATTTTCAACAAGCATTTGTCCATCGGCGTCAATGAGGAACCTGGCATTGATCTGAGTATTAGATTTCTGGAAAATCACTAAAAAAAGGGTGTTGTTGGATATGTGGAACTTTAATAAGTTACCATTATAATTACAGTAGCTAGGATCAAACACCATTGTTTATTCCATGAATTTTGCTCAAAGATGTTTTCATTAAGATATTTGTCACACGTACACATATATAAAAATCTCTAAAACCTGTAATGATAAAAAGACACATACCTTGCCCAACACTGCATCCCCTGGCATCACAATTATGTAAACAGACTTCAACACAATTACAAAAGACAAAATAAAACAAAGCAAATATAATCTGATCTTTGAAAGAGGTTACTTGTATTGTTTTGGTCTTTGAAGATTTTCTTATGCACAAATTGGTCATGAAAATGTTGGCTTGCTAACAAGTTCACTCTACCGATGTCCTATAAACTTGCTAACAAGTTCATATCTTTGGGGATCAATTTGTACTTAAGGAAACTTTTGGAGACCAAAACAGCACATCACACGATAGCATGTTTCGCAGCCATATTATATACTTCTCTAAAACAAAACATAGAAAAAGAAGGCAGCATGCATGTATCATCCACCTCCTGGAAATGAAATATATTTTCAATATGCACATTAGGTATACACAAAAATAAAGTTTAGTTCACATTCTCATCTTCCACATTTTCCTTTCATCCCAAAAACAAACATAGCCTAACGAAAGAGGAATCTCTTAACACAATCCAACTAAATGAATCTAAACCCCATTATCTGGGAACCAAACACCAAAGTCACACACAACTAAAACCACTCCAAAAACACTAAACTCTTCCATTTTCATTGAACCCAACAAAAAAAAAAAACAGGGACTTTCGGAGTATCCGAGAATTATAATATACACAGGCACAAATAAATAAAAGCGGCAAACTTGATACAGTGAACAACCTCAGGAAAAACTAAAGGAAAACAGTGGAAAGTGCAACTGAGAAAAAAAAAAATGTAAGAAAAAAGGGAACAGCTTTTCCAGTTTACAGTGGTGCCCTTTTGGTATGGAAATGGTAATGATGAGAGTGATGGAAGTGATCACCTGAGAGAAAGTGGGTCTTAGGATTCTTCGGCAAAGCGATGAAGCTTGATAGAGTAGCCATCTCAACGAAGCCAAAATAAAACTCTGATTTTCTTTCTTCCCTCCTTTCCTCTGTTATTGTTATTTTGCTTGTCGTAGAAACCAACAGGAACAACAACAGATCCTACTACTTCTAGTGTTGCGCTTCGATATTGTCGCTAGATCTCGTTTTAATTTCGTTATTAACAAGACCGTTAAAAACGTTGGGCTTTGGGCTCGTTTCTTCGGCCACGGCCCACTAGTTTTCTTTTATTCTGTTTTATGGGCTTCAATCTTTCTTGTCTTTGTATTTAAACTAATATTTTATTTAAATACAATACAACATAAAAACATTTATCAATTTAATATCAAATAAGGTTGCATTTTAAATTATTAATTGATATCAGAAGTTGAATACAAATCCTCTGTTTCCTTTCTGTTTTCATAATGATTTAATCTAAATTACTCAAAATGAAAGAGAAGTGATTGGCAGTCAAAATAATGAGTTCAAGTATGTTTGGATAATTTTTTCCTTAATGGCATTTGCGAAAATAAAATATGAAAAAGTATTCTTAAAAAAATTTAAAATTAACCTACACCAATAATAAAAATGATTTCATATTAATTTATTTTAAAAATATTATTTTAACTTAAACATAAGTTCCTTTTAGTATATATATATATATATATATATATATATATATATATATATATATATATATATTTGAAATATGTATAAAGAATTGCTTAAATATAAGTTTAATTGAACAAGAAAACCTAATTATTTATCTCTTTTATTTACCGGGTGATTAAGAAATAAAAAAACACTTGTCAATGTTAAAATAAGTTAACTCTGGGTTTTCACTACGAGCAGGATTAAAAATAACTTAATCTAACCAAATTTATTTTATGGTGAACTAAAAATTTTACAACCTAACTTAATTCATAACGAATTGATGGATTCTCAACTCAACCTGACTTAAACCTATAATAAAATAGATTAACTTATGTATTAAAATTCATTTTAATATCTCTAATTGTCATACGTCGCCTCACGCTGATTCTTAGAAATGAATAGTTAAAAACCTGAACTAACTGACTGGTGTTGAAAGTGTGATGGACCATTTTTCATTCGTAATAATAGACCTGAAATACAATAAATTCTGTTTGTTTTTCTCTAAATAATTTGAAGAAAAAAAATAAAACTAGGTATTTCATGTACATATTTAGGTAATAAAATTTTTCTCGCACAGTTTTGGAAAAAATAAAATCTTCGATATGGACATAAAATTAATCTTATTTTATTAAAACTAATTTACTTTTAATTATTCTTTTTTTAATATTCTGGTGTTGACATGATGATTTAGTAATAATTGACCTGGACTGTAACTAGCCAGTCAAACGAAATTATCATAGATTAAAATTAAAAAAATCTCTTAAATTATTTTAATTTTAAAAGAGTCATTTTTTTAAGAGTATTAAGAGATGCTTTTCAAATTTTAACCAAAATCTTACTCCAGTGATCCTTATCGTGTCTTTTCCCCAGCGATGCATTTGATACTTTCTAAGTTACAAACAATACAACACATACTAAAGTTCGTTACAAAAAATGTATTTTTTTCCATGTGTATTATTTAGTGGACTATATAGTTTATAAATATAAAATTTAGGGTTTATATTATTTATTATATATTTTTATAATTGATTATTCCTTAGTATAAAAAGTGTATAACTTATTATATTAGTATACAAAAAGAAGGATTAGGTCGATACAACTTTCACAAAAATTTTAAGAACCAAATTATATTTTTTATATATAAATTATTTTTATAATTAAAAAAATATCATTTCCTTTTATTATTATTTTTTACTCAAAACAAATATATATGATAGTAAAATCTAAAAAATATATGACAATAATATATACAAAAGAGAAACATAAAATTTATTATTAACAATAATATATTAAAACAAACAAAAATTATCTATAGTCAAAGCATTGTTTTACAATTTTTCAATGACTTAAAATCTTCAATAATTAAATCAAAACTAAAGTTTGTTGTAATATCCCTTTCAATATAGATTAACTTACTACTTGTTAATAAAAATGTAGCCTCTATCTTATTTTTAATATAAATTTGTCATCTCGCACTTGTTTAGGTAAAGATAAAATTATGAATACCCTAAATTAAATCTCAAAACTAAGACTCAATATTTTAAGAAAATTAACAACTTTTAAAGGATTAGTTTCCCTTACCTTAAAGTAGATTCTTAATATTGCTCTTCACTTATACAACTTCAAAGTCTAAAATAGCTTTATCTATCAAAGAAGAGTTTGATCCATAATTAGATCATGATTTTATGATTTCTAATTGATAGATATATGACTATAACGTAGAAAAGCTACATAAAGAGGAAACATAATGCTTCGGAAAAAAAGGGATAAAAAATCAACTTACTCAAAAGAAAAAATTGTTCAATCCAAAATTTTTTTAACTCCTCAATTTCGCCTTGGTGTAATTTGATTTTTAAAATGATGAGAGATTAAGGTTGAAAATTGAGATAAAAAAAAAAAGGTGAGAAAGGGATGGAGGTACGAAAAAGAGAGAAACCAAATAAACAATAACAAGAAATAACAAAATAGAGGGAAAACATGATTTCAAATTTTTAAAAATCTTTTTTAAACTAAATTAATATAAAGAATAAAATAATATATAAATATTATTTTAAAATAAATATAAAGAATAAAAAAATATTGGGAGAGTAAAAATGAGTACGATGAATATATAAATAAAAGGTGTTAATGTTAGGGTTTATGGTAAAAATGAGTAAGATAAATATACAAGTAGAAGGGCTAGGTCAGGGTTCAAGATAAAAATGAGTGCGATGAATATATTGTTGGTTCTCAAGTAAGTATTCACCAAAGTCCCACATCGAGTAATATGAAGAAGAAGAAGAGAGTAGCAGAAAAATACTATAAAAGTAAAGAGTTGGTTTTAGAGTTGTCACCACAACTTAATAGGTCTCTTGGGTGTATGAGGAGCTTGGGTAGTTGTGTGTCATTGAAAGGTTTGCAAATTTTGCTAGAAAAATTGCACTGTGAAGGGTTTACAATTTTGGTCCACAAAAAATTGCACTTTGAAGGGTTTGCAATTTTGGTCCATAAAAAATTGTATGAAGGCTTTCAATTTTTGCTCGAAAAATTGCATTTCGGTGATAATACTTCTTGTTGAGTGTTTGTGGATGTAGGCCTTGAGGTGCCGAACCACATTAAATCTCCTGTGTGCTTTTATTTATTTTTCTGCTCTTATTTGTGTGTGTGCTTCCGCTTGAAGAAATTACTATTTTTAGTGCGTGATTTCTCAACATATATAAGTATAAGCGTTAGGGATTAGGGTAAAAAGAAGTAAGATGAATATATAAGTAGAGAGATGTTGTTTGGATTTGATGTGTGTCCAAAGTCCTGTATAGGTAATAATGATAAGATCACTTATATGAAATTGAAGTACCATATCCGATAAAATTGAACAATATATGACTAGTATATAAGGAGTAAGTCACACATCGACTAGAAATGAGTAAAATTACTAGTATATAAGTAGAGTGACTCATAAACTAAGTGGAGAGGCTTTAGGTATTCAACGGTACGAAGTCCCACATCAGTTAAAAATCAATAAGTTGACTAGTTTGTTAGGGTTTGGGTTGGGGTTGGTGTTGGGTTTAGGTTAGGGTTTGAGGGGCTAGGGTTAGGGTTCAAGGTAAAATTGAGTACAATGAATATATAAGTAAAATGTGTTACTGTTAGGGACCAGGGTGAAAAAGAGTAAGATGAATATATAGGGAGAAGGGTTTTCAAGGTAAAGGGTTGTGGATTCAGGGTAAAAGTGAGCAAGATGACAAATATATAAGTAGAATGACTTGAAAACTCATTAAGAACAAATTTTTAGGATTCACTATGAGGTGCAAATCTAACATTGGATAAAAATGAATAAGATGATTAGTATACAAGTAAAAAGAACAAAAAATGATTTAAAAATAAATAAGATGACTACTTGGTTAATGTCATATTTAGGGTTATGATGAATAGGTTATGGTGGGATTAGGGTTAAGGTTATGATATGGGTTATATTTTTAAATTTATGTTTTAAAAATTTTGTTCAAAAGAAGGGTATTATTTATGTAAATTTAAATTTTTGTAATATTTTAAAATAAAATAATAAAAAATGGTTTATTAAAGAAAACAAGCAAATATTTATTCAAAAATTAATTGAATATAAATATCATTTATCAAAAGACCTATATGTGTAGTCTCATCCTAATATATTTTATAGAATATTTTAATATATGGATTGCTTAGTCCGAATCTCAATTTGTTATACTATATTTAATTGAAGGTTCTGAGTTAGTTCTCACCATTTTCTATAGTCGTGAAACTCACGTTTTTTTTTGTCTTTACCCGAAATTATTAGATTATTAGGAGATGTAAAAAAAAAAAAAAAAAAATTTTATTTTTTTTTTTAAAAAAATTTTTTTTTA
>Ga0214545_1003331_pt1 | contig 30770 bp, 11 predicted proteins | sample CNSS4metaG_FD_160064 | JGI IMG/M metagenome (GOLD analysis project Ga0214545, IMG submission 160064) | Root nodule microbial communities from cowpea collected in UCLA plant growth center, Los Angeles, California, USA - CNSS4 | ecosystem: Host-associated > Plants > Roots > Nodule | place: USA...
GGTTATAGCTATTTGAGAGATTGAGGTTTTAGATAGGGTTAAGTATGTTTTTAGTCCCTGAACTTTAACCAAAAATTGGAATTCGTCCCTGGTCGAAACTTTGATAAATTTTGGTCCCTAAACTTTAAAAATGAATGAATATAGTCCTTTTAACCCAATTTTGTTAATTTCTTTTTAGGTTTCAAATACATTTCTCAGTAAATATTGAGTTGAGAATGTGTCAAACGGCGTAAACAACTCCAATATTTACTGAGAAATGTGTTCGAAACCTAAAAAAAAGTTAACAAAATTGGGTTAAAAGGACTATATTCATTCATTTTTAAAGTTTAGGGACCGAAATTTATCAAAGTTTCAACCAGGGACGAATTTCAATTTTAGGCCAAAGTTCAGGGACTAAAAACATACTTAACCCTTTAGATATATATGACATGAGTTTTACACGACATTTGACATCACTTTTAACCGCAAAATCTCAAGACTTACGGCAATGGTGTTATGGATCTTTATTCTTACATAAGGTTTAACTTTGTCTATTCTATCAAATGTGAGACTTTTGACTCACATTTGAAATATTAATTCCCAACAAATTTAAATATACAAAATATATATACGTATGAATATCTACACGTTAATGTTTTTGCTATCTTCAATATATTCACTTATACTTTGAAAGAAGAAAAAGATAAGACTATATGTACAAAGTTATATATGTGAAATAATTAATTATCAAGATAATTAATTATGAATATTCTTGTATGAAATCGATTTGTGTTGCCAAATTCAGTATGTACTTACTTTATTGTCTACATATGTCTCAACTTTATTACTTGATATGTGCTTACTTCATCCTTGAGTGAAACAAAATAAATTAGGTACCTGCAAACACTTATGGTTAAATCAGATGATGTGAGCTGAATATTCAGACCGAAGATAGATTTTTTTCCTTGAAGTAAATCACCTATATTATTATTTGAATTTTTACTAATTGGACTAATTATCTCTATATTAAGAATGTAATCCAATTTTTAGAAATGTGGTATTATAATATTTTTAACTTAGAGAGATCAAAATAATATCAATTGAACAAACTCAACATGATCTTAACTTGCATACTACACGGTACAAAAAGTTATTACATTTTTTTGTATATTTTTTATTTTTTACTTCGTTTTCCATCCATCAAAACAGTACTCTCCCTCCCTACACTTTTTATGTCCACTTATGGTATGTATGTATCTATATTTTTATTTTATTTTTTGATAAACTGGTCCGTGTTTAATCATTAACCTATTGTTCCACGTTTGGTATGGGTTGGTGATCGATCAGACCAAACAGTAGGTGAGAGAGGATAAAGATAAAGAAATTGTAATACAAGAGTGGAGAGAGAATGCAAATGATAAAAAAAAGAGAGTTTATCTTCATCTAAATATTTTTACAATCTCATTATAAATAAGGTGCTGGAAGGAGAAGGAATGGGATCTAATGATGAGGATGGATGTGAGATATGTATCTGGATATTAAATTATTCAATGATAAAAAAAGTAGTACAACATAAATAAATTATAAATGTTATTTAATGAAAAATAAAATTAGTCTTTTTTTCAAAAATTTATTCTAATTCAATTCTTTAACCTTAAAAATAGGTAGATTAATAGGATAAAATGCTATCACTAGACCAAAAGCTATGGTCATTAATCAAAACACAACTTTTTTTAGTTAAATTGATTGTGATTCGGTCAATTGACCTCTACCATGAGACAATTGATATCATTTGCAACAATAGAACAATCTTCCCCTTAAGAGTTCTCCCGCTAGGAATCTCACTCTTTTGTGACTTGACCTACTTAGCCTTCGTTATTGTGCAATCCGTAACAATTTTTTCCTTAACAATTGGTATTAGAGTCAAGATCACGAGTTTGATTTCGGGTGGACAATTATATTTTAACTAAATTTTTTTTAGTTAACGTTTTAAACGTATTTATTTTATGATAATACACGTCTCTACTTCAATATTGTTTGAGAATTAAATTTAACAAAATTTAGTTAAAATAACTAAATTCGCACATTTTTTAAATTATGAGACTAAAACTAAAAAAAAAAAGTGACTAATTCAAATTTTTATTAAAAATAAAAATATATTTATCCTTATTATCGATTTAAACCGAAAATAAGTTAACGTAAAGAAAAAAATATTGAATAATATACTTTTAACGGAATTTTTATTGCTTCTTAAGTATAGCCAACAGTTAGTTATGGGGTAATAGATTAAGTCTCAGGTTTCAGCTCTTAACTAATTACGTTATTTGAAAATTGATTGAATATGATTCTTCGATTATTAATGGTCCCCCAGCCAAAATAATTTAAGAATAAAGCAAACAAGTGAATAGGATTGAAGCCCAACGCAGACACGAAACATTGTTGCCAACTACAACACTACAGTGGGAGTGAGGACCACACAATAATTTTGTCTTCTGTACCGAGCAACTATTTGATTACTTAGATCAGATATATTCAATGAAGAGGTTAATGAACTTAACAAAAATAGTAAGATGTTATAAAAGAAAATAAAGCTAATTATATTTTCCTTAAACTAGTACTTTAACTTTGGAATTTTACATACTTTCTCAATATGTTTCTCATCCATACTCCTTGACACTCACAAATTACAACATTCACAAACTTTGTTTTGTGGTGGATAAGGTTGCTATTGCCTTTCTTTTCTTAAGATGACCAAGTCATTGTAATGCTGCTTAATAGAAACACATGACTAAAATAACTTTTCCTATGCTCAAATAATTCATTGTTAATATATAGTTTACTTTCTTCTTTTTCTTTTTCTTTTAAAAAAGTTATATAGTGTCTATTTTTGTGCTCATCCTCCCCACTTTATTATGGTGTATAAAAACACTAGGTTTGATGAAAAATGGCTTAATAAGTCAAAAAAATTTGAAAAAATGGAGAAAAATACTTATGAACATTAGCATTCCGCAAAGTTCAAACAAAAAATCAAAATTAATTTTTAATTTTATTGTAAAATTATTAAAACATAGATAATAATTCAAAATATCTCACATATATTAAAAAAAACCATATACATCTTGACAAATTGTTAATAAAAGAGACAAAAAGTTGAGATCCTAAATTGAACTTAACGACTTGGGTCTCCAAATGTAAAAATGAATTAAGACAAAAGGAGACAAAGTATATTGTGAAACATTTATAAGAAAAAAATATTGTTTTCTTAATTAACATGCCTTATTAGACAAACTTGATAACTTAACAAACTTGAAAAAGTTGTTGCATATTGGCAAGACTAGAATGATCAAATTGAGGATGAATGAGAGAATTCATGACCTGTAAATGACTTGTTACATACCTGACATATTGGTTTAGATCTACCTCTTCCTCTACCTCCTCTAAAGTTAGAGCCCCTCCAATTACCTTGTGTCCCTAATTTGCTGCTTCTGAAATCAATTTTGCTTGCAAGGTTTCCTAAAATATTCATTGAAAGATTATTGAAACTTTTCAGATGTTCTATTCTGCTTTCAAAAGTCAATAGTTGGGCTTGTAGATCAACCCAACTAAGGTTGATTTGATTAGATAATTTGACCACCACCGGATTATAATTAACATCAGTCAATTCAACTTTTGAATCATCAAATCTGAGTTGGAGATTGGTGATCCTGCCAGCTTTAATTTATTAGCAAAGTTCTTCATTTTGAGAAGATATTGATCCATCTTCATTTTGAGAAGATATCGATCCATATTCAATTCTCCTTTGTGAGTGTTGTGAAATTTTGACTTGAGGTAGATTGTCCTTCATTTGTTTTGTGCACCTGCTAGGCTTTGGGCTTCATCCAAAAGTTCCTTGGATGTTTCACAGTGCAACAATTGTGTTGGAATATCAATGGCCATTGAATTTCTTAGTCACCCTAAGAGAGCTTGATCTTGTGCAATCCATTCTTCATAGTCAGGATTGGTTTTCTGAGTTTTGTCACTTATAGTGACAAACAGTTTTGGGTATATTCTTTTATTCCTAGTATATAGCCATCAAGTTTGCAACCTCTTATCAATGAAAGAACTAGTGATTTCCATAAGAGATAAGTATCTTTGTCCAACCTGAGAGAAACAATTGTGGATAGGTCATTTTTGTGATTTGTGTTGGCTGCAGAATACATGATTGGATCGAGAGTCTTCAAGCTTAAAAGCTTTGATACCAAGAAAGATAAAATGGAGGAATAATGTCGTGCATTTCTATACATTCCTATTGCAGATGTTGTGTTTATATAAACACAATACAATACAATCATAATCTCTATAATAAAGTTATCATTGAATACAATATATAATATAGAAAATAATTAATAATGATGTCTGCACACATGACAAATAATACATGGACAAAATATCAGGGATATTGGAAAAATATTATTGACATAATATCTCTGGTATTGATTATAATAATTTGAGTCACAAATTTCTCTAACTATGATAATGAGTTAGAAAAGAAAAATAATTATATAAAAAATCCAACAAAGCAATATTCTATGTGATGAAAATAAACAACAAATAAAAATATTAAAAAGAAACAAAAATGATTAAATGTGTATCCTAAAAATAATTTGATACACCATTGAACGAAATTTCACAAAAAAAAAACAAATGTAATATGATAAGATGAAAAATATCTTTAAGATATAATAAAAGTTTTCATATATCAAATTGTTTTAGCAAAAATTTTATTTTTCAAATAAAAAAATTAAGGATAAAAATGAATGAAATGATAAGTTTTTTATATTAACTAGTAAATGAAGATTTTAAGCGATTGAAGAATTGAAATCGAAAGTTAAACATTTTTATATAAGAAAAATAAAATAAACAATAAACACAATATTCAAAAGTACTATAAATATTCAAATATGTGATAGGAGGAAGAGTACCTTAAATATGCGCGTGAAATTCATAGATATAGAACACATCAAACCATTAGAAGAGAAGAGGAAAAAATTGTAGTAAAAGAAAATTAAGTTATAAAACTAAATATTAAGAGAATTATATATATATATATATAAAGGATGGCAATGGGGTGGGATAGGGATGAATTTCGCTATCTCATACCCATCTTCGTAGAAAAAATTCATCCCAATGTCAAAATCTAACGGATATCAAACTTTTGTTCCATCTCCATCCCCACCGGATAAGGGGTATAATCTTGCGATTTCTTACTACTTCAATATTAATTTTAATTGATTTTTATAAAATAATAAAAAATTACGGTAAAGAAAACATAATATTATCAAATATTCAATATTAGGAGGATGATTGTTTCTTCGATACCAAATACTTTGAAATAAATTATAATGGTTTACATTTTAGATTAGAATACCAAATAAAATTTAATGAGAACCAAAACGTTTATTAAATTTGCAAACATTAATGAAACCTAGTTGATAAAATTTAAAAATATTTTAAAAAAAATATAAAAGGAAAATAAATATTCAAATTAAAATATATTTTAAATGTTTGTTTACTTAATTTTTTAAATTCTAATGAATCTCTTTTCAGTAATAAAAGTTATAATACATCACTCGATCAAAATAATGCAAAGAACAAATAATAAACATAATAATAAAATTTTAACATAAATCTTGTATCTTTTGAACTCCAATATATGTTAGATGGTGATAAAAAAATATTCATGACAATTACATTAAATTTTTATATTGTAGTAAATAAAAATTATTTATACAATTATAGTGAAAAAATTACAGTATGATTGATAATTAGTTAGAAAAGAAAAAATAATTAGATAAAATATATCGAAATAGTATTCTACATGATGAAAATAAACAACAAATAAAAATATTAAAAAATTAACAAATGTTTAAAAACAATTTGATTGACTAATGAAAGAAATCACACAAAGAAAAAATAATGTATAATTAAGGATATGATAAGATGAAAAATATCTTAGAGATCTAAGAAAACTTTCTAAATATCAACATATATACTAAATGGTTGAGAAATAACAAAAATTATTTTAGCGAAACAAAAGAGTTATTCAAATGAAACAAATAATAATAATAATAATAAGTAAATATATTTTTATATTACCTAGTAGATGAAAAAGTTTGTGCTATTAAACACTTAAATTGAGAGTATTAAACATTCTCGTGTGAAAAAAAAATACACAATAAATAAAAATATTAAAAAATAATACAAATGTTCAAATTGAGACATATTTTTTTTTTAATTGACATACATCATTTTAACATAATTATATAAATGTTATGATAAGATGAAAAATATAGTGGAGATACAAATGAGTTTCATGACAAAACCAAATAATTAGAAGAAATAAAAAAAAAAAAAAAAAAAATATATATATATATATATATATATATATATATATATATATATATATATATATATATACGGGGTTACTTGATTAATTGTAAATATTTTAATAATTTAAATGGGGATGAGTATTATGGCGGGGATATGTACATCCTCATACTCATCTCCATACCCCCAATTGAAGAAGTTGATGATTTCCCATACTCATACCTATACCCAATTAATACAAAGATTTTTCATCAAACGGAAATATGGAAATGAGAATGAAATACCTGTCTCATTTACATATCCAATTGTGAAAAAAATTAGATATTATCCATACACACATTTGTATTCACATATTTAATTGATGTAAAAAAAATTTATCACAAAAAAAAAAAATTTACAGAAACAAATTTATTTTTCATCCCTAAATTTGTGCTTATAATAAATATCCTGATTAGTAGATTGATCCTTCACCTTAGTTGGGATAACTTTTAAATGACTGAATGTTAACTTTCAACCTCTTCTTTCCGAGTCTATATAATACTAAGTATATTGTAATTTGTAACATTGATACAACAACACTTTGGTAAATTGTCCGATGTTACCCAATTGATGGTCCAATTTTTTTTTTTTTTAACTTATGCATAACCTGGTTTGTAAAGAAAAAAAAACATTTCTTTATTTTCTCTTTAGCAATGTTTATAAAGAAATTTATTTAATTACATTTGACACAATTAAAGATGAATATTTGATGTAGATTAAATTTGGTCTACTTTGTTGATATTTAATATTAGATTCATTTTAAATTGTAACTTCGTATTTTATAATAGATTTGAATAATCATGGTTCATCTTGACGCTTTTCTATATAAACTGTTTTTTTAAGTGTTTTTTGTCATTTTAATACAGAAGTTAATAAATTTTAGTTGTTTTTCTTAATCAATTAAAACGTTATTGATTTTAACATACTTGTTATTCTTTTTAAGGTTAGATATGTTTTTGTTCCTCAAGTTTCAGTCAAATTTGGAATTGGTTTCTCTTTGAAATTTTGACCAATTTAGTAATTCATTTTTAGAAATATATGGATTTAGTCATTCTAACCAGATTTCGTTAAGTTCATCTAACGTTTCAAGCACATTTGATGATAATATTTGAATTGTTTATATCACTTATTTTTGCTTAAATGGTAACTCAAATATTATCATAAAACACATTTGAAAATTCAAATAAACTTAATAAAATTTGATTAAAAGGACTAAATCCACACATTTCTAACAATGAATGACTAAATTTGTCAAAAGTTTTGATTAGGGACTAATTTCAAATTTAACTGAAACTTGAGGGACCAAAAAGATAGTTAACACTTCTTTTTATTTAAGAATGACAATAATCTAAGTACCACGATTTTTATTGCAACTTTGTTGGAAGTTTCATATCGACTCAAGATAAAGATAAGACCAATTTACACTATATAAATGGGTGCAATCCTCATTGATTTTGTGGGATTGAGTTAGGTTTAAAACACACTTTTAACTTAATAATATGGTTTCAGATGAAAAAAAAAACTTCCGCATTTACACCTTTCTTGTTGATTTCTTTTTTTTTTTCAAAATTGCGGGCCTTCATAAGCTTCATGCCCATCTCCATCTTGAGAGTGAGTGTTATAGATATGTAATATCTCTTGGTTTGAATTATATTGATGGAGATATAATATATTTTATTCTCCTTTATTATTATCAAATATTATATATTATGATGATATCTTAAGTTTTACTTTTTCCTTTATATCATGGGATACTGTATTCTATATATTGAACAAGTTTATAATAGATCAATATGAGAAGAAGTAAGAAAGCTCTTTGAGTTATTTTTTCATCAAACAACTCTTGTAAATATTTTTTTTTCTTTTTTTGTTCTCATGGCTCATACATATCTAATATGGTATCAGAACCATTGTTTAAAAAAACCTATTCTAGCAAAATTTCTTGGACATTATGTTCCACCCGCTATCGGACCGCTAACGGATCACTCACTAATTTCTAGTCCCACGCACGAGATGAATATACCTCTCGGTGTGAAGAGGTGTGTTGGAAGTCCCACATTGACTAGAGTTAAGACCAATTCACAATATATAAATGGGTGCAATCCTTACCTTACAAACCGATTTTGTGGGATTGAGTTAGGCTTAAATCTCACTTTTAACATATTAATAAGCTTGACTTACTTAATCTAAGTCATGGGACAATTGATATTACTTGCAATTGTTACCTTGTCTTTTAAGATCACCAATAACTATATTTTCACAACAATCATCTTGTACCTCATTGTTCCATTTTATCTTTCTATGGTAAGATTTCATAAGATCAAGTTATAGATATTGTAGAGTTCAAGATTTTGTATATATTGTTGTATTTGTTGTTTTTCTTACAATATACTCATTTAAAATTAGTGATTGAGATTAAACAATTGGATCTAACATTGTAACGATGGTGAATAAATATAAGTTCTAATTTTTTTTTCTTGATCTTCTACTTATTATGTTATGCTTGCTTACATTACTGGTTAATATTTGTTGCAGGTTGCACGATTGTCCCGAGACGAAGGTCAGATGGGCCAAGTCACAATCCAAGTGAGATTTCTAGTAGTACAATTGGGGAGGGGGAGGTTGTTGCATGTGGCGCCCTTGACTATTGGCTATAACTTTTGACTTAGTGGTAAACACTTAATCCTAACTATCGGTATCAAAGTCAAGGTCGAGTTCAAATTTCTGGTAAACAATTATTAAGGGGGAGATTGTTGCAGATTGCACGACAATTGTGCAATCCGCAACGATATTGAATATAAATAAAGTGTCTCAAATATAAGTATATTTTCTTTTGAAGAAAATAACAAATTTTTCATAAGTTTAATTCACTTTTAGTCTTAAAATTCATGCCTTATTGATCGTTCAGGAGGAGGAATATATGAGCAAAACTAACCCTATGAAATGATGTAGTTTTGATAAAATGTTTATCCAGATGTTTGCGAGTCATGATGTGAAGGAAGAAAGTGCACATGAAAAATAACATAAAATTGAATATGAAATATGTTTAATTGTTATGTATATGAGAATGATAAAAAGTCAATACAAGTCTAAGCTACATTTGTAATTTCAAAAAATATTTATCTTAAATTTTGTGATTTGTTGCATGATTTCATTACTATCCTGGAATGTAACTTGTAATATTGACATGTTTACTTACACAATTCCGTTTTGACTGGAGACTGATACCTTTTTAACAATATTTAAAAAATGGACAATGATACTTTAATCCACTTTTTTTGACCCACTTTTAACTTACCACTTCAATCACCATTGGATCATATATCACATCACTAAAAAGAATAAAAAAAGATGATCCAATGGTGATTAAAGCAATGGGTTAAAAGTGGGTCAAAAAAAGTGGGTTAAAATATCATTTTCCTTAAAAAATATATCGTCAGAAATCATTTTAAAAATTTAAATTTAAAAGAACAAAATGATATTTTGTTCCTTTTCATATCCGTTTTAATGTTCCCAGATTTAAAGGGTCAATCATTTGTTGTTAACGAATCCCATTCATAAGTACCTTATCCGAAGGACCAAAATTGCCACAAGGAAACATGGGATTGGTTGGACGGCAAAAATAGGAGTAAATTCACACTTAAAAAGTGAAATAAAAAAAGAAAAGGAAAATAAAAAAGGTGAAGTCAATGCGGTAATTCGACACTATTTGACTTTCTCTCTTCAGACAAATCAAACCGTTCATGTCCTTCCAACAACCTTCAAATAATCACCACAGTAACTTCATTGCTTTTTATCTTCCCTTCTTATCACTATCAGACAAACGGTCGCAGGTTCAACGCTTCGGATTTGGTTAAACCCAACACAAGCCCACGAGTCTCACGCTTTTTTTCACACTCTCTCGATGGGCTTCGTTTTCGGAGTGGTGGTCGGAATTGTCGTGGGCCTGGGCATCATAGTAGGCTTCGTCCGCTGCGAGAATGCTCGGGCCGCCCAACGCTCCCAGCTCGCAACCACCATCGCCGCCTTCGCCCGGATGACCGTCGAAGATTCTAGAAAGATCTTGCCGCCTCAGTTCTACCCTTCCTGGGTCGTTTTCTCTTCCAGCCAGAAGTTGAGCTTTCTTCTCTCAACACGCACTTTCTATTATCTTGTTGTGTGGAATTCGGTCTTGGACTAACGCTCTCGTGTCGTTGTTTCAGTTGACCTGGCTTAACTCGCACCTCACCAAGATCTGGCCCTATGTTAATGAGGTAGCTCCTGGTTTATGCTTCAGATGTTGCTTTCGTGGTGGTTGTTCATTTCTTTTTTGTTATTTTGTTCATGCGTCGGTTTTGCTAGGCTGCTTCTGAGCTCATAAAGACGTCGGTGGAACCCATTCTTGAACAATATAGACCCGTGATATTGGATTCTCTCAAGTTTTCAAAGTTTACACTTGGTACTGTGGCTCCACAGTTCACAGGTCCGTTCGATCCAATTGCTTTGGATTTTTGGGAATCCGCATTTCCTATGCTGCAATTGGTACTGTTGTCATCTGACTGGTTCCCCTCTTTTTGGTTGAAAAAAGCTTAGTAGACAGTGCTTACTTAGACGTATTTGTGATTTGCCGACAGTCCAAGACTTGTTTGCTTTTATTTGATTTCCCATTTTTCATTTCTTTAGCTGGGTTTGGACTGTAGGGGAACTGGCTTGCAGTGCAGAGTGGAGTGGTAACCGAGTGGCTGGGAAATGGAAATGCAGACAATATATATTTGCTTAGTAAAACAAAAATGTAGATGAATTATCATGAATCAACTATGCTAAAAGTTCAAGAGCATACACGTAAATGATTTGATAATTCTATAACACGCGTAACATATTTTGAAAATAGGACAACTAGATTTCAGTTTTTTCACCAACCTTACGAGCTTTGGCCTCTGCTTCTATGACATTAAAATGTTTTTCTAATTTCCACCAATGGTGAAGCATAAAAGAAATGATAGCCTTTCCATTGTGCTTCATTTTTACCAGTTTTATTTTTCAGCTGCCCCGGATGGCATGCCCTCAAACTCGTATCTTTTTAATTGCAAAGAATTCTAACAAGTTCAAACTTGAGGTTATTTGTTGTTCCCTTGCTTCTACCTTATGCAAAAATATTTAAGTGGTTTCTTCTGTTTACCCATTCATACTAACATTTTTACTTTATTGAGGACCTCTAGCCAAATTTTTTGACGTCATACATTTCTTTGGAGCTTCTGATTTGTTGATGTTCTTCTTTAGGTGTGTCTATAATTGAGGATGGAGGGGATGGTGTTACAATGGAGCTGGAAATGCAATGGGATGGAAATCCAAGTATTATACTTGATATTAAAACTCTTCTTGGTGTTGCACTACCGGTGCAGGTACTTCTTTCAATTTTGCTGCCACTGCATGTCTGGTTGCTAGTTATTACCAGTATCTGGTTAGATGATTTCAAATGGATCAGTTGTTTAGGTTGTTGTATTAATATTCTCCCTGTCCTTATCTTTCAAGGCTCCAAGCCAAACTGTGCCTTTTCTTTTCACTCAAACTATTGTAAGACCCGATTTCTTCAAATTTAACTAGAGATCTTATCCAATTAGCTCCTAAACTGAATATTATATTGTATTTGTTTGTTGTTTTATATTTCATTAGTGGCACACCATTGATATGAACTATGAGGATAGAAGACCATTTGACTAGTGAAGGAAAGATTCTCTTCTTCCTTCCTTTGTCATGATTATTAACATGCATAAAAAATTATATAGTATTTGTGAGTGAAAGCTTTCTGATTAGAATTCTGTAATTTTTTGCTTAAGTAATATACTAAGTTTGTGAGGTTTATTCTTTGAAAGAATATATAGTTGATTTTGTGATATCATACTCTCTCTTTTCAGGTAAAAAATATTGGATTTACTGGTGTTTTTAGGTTGATCTTTAAGCCTCTAGTTGATGAATTTCCTGGTTTTGGAGCTATTAGCTATTCATTAAGGCAGAAGGTATGTATCTCTTCTTAAATCTGTTCATTTCCTACTTTTCTCCGTGCATCTACATTAGGATACACTTTCAATGTATATATTAATTTTTTTTTGTCTTACAATGGTGCCAAACACTCTCTTAGGGTTCATTTTTAATTAAGCAAACATATGTTATATGTTTTGCAAGATGTAGACAAAGAATTGGCTAAAAACTGCATTAGTCTCATGGATAAAATCTGATTGAACTTTAGATTTGTATTTATTTATTCTTGCATACTAAGTGAGTCCACGCTCAACAGCAAGGTTTCCACCTTGTGACTTGATGGTTATAGTTACTAATTATGGAAATGGCCCCTGTCCTCGGAACATCTCTCTCTTCAATGTGCTCTAATATAGCAGCCACGTGCAATGCCCTCCTCTGACATTTCTTTATGCATGCCTGTAACACTTATCATGCCATACTTCTATGAAGAATTATACCTTATGCACCACATGTGATATATATAACCATTTAAGAAAATTTTAACTTTCAGAAAAAGTTGGATTTTACACTTAAAGTCATCGGCGGTGATATATCAGCAATCCCTGGATTATATGATGCAATTGAGGTTTGGACTACTCCCACTGTCTGTTAATGATACCTGTTTGTAGTTTTTCATGATTCTTTGCTTTTTAGCTTAGCATCTATCTGACTCTGATGATGAATATGTCACGTTAGTTGTCATAGAGCACACTATGTTATTTGAAAGTTTTTCCAGTATTGATGCAGAAACTTGTAGCTTTAAATTATTTTTTTCTTCCAACTAGATGTTATGTTTTTATTACCCTTTTATTTGTAGAAGCCATGGTACAAATCTAATACGCAACACATGATTGTTTGCTAAAGAATTAATTATGTCAATTCCAGTAGATATTGAGGTTTGCTAGAAGATTGTTTTGCATTCTTCACCATTGTTTGAAAAAAATGGCCATAACTTGGCGTTCCTTTTACCTTGGTATAGAAATGGCTATTATTCTGAAGTGAATTTTTGTAACTGAAGTTCAGCTTTACTCACCAAATATCATTACTGCTATGTATTAGTGAAGAAATAAACATAGGTTTTCATCTCACTTTTTTTCCAAAAAAAAAAAACATTCCAAAAGTCTTTTATGTATTAACTTGTTAAACTAAATTAGGAAAGATGTTGAATTATGAATATGAAATTTAAATTATAAACATGTAGCTTATATAATTGCATCCCGCTTTCTCTCCATCAATTTTCCTAACTTCAACCTTTTATATATATATATATATGTATATATATATATATATATGCAAACGTGAGTTCATTTGTAAGTTTGGGCTCACTAGTCAGGTACTTTTTGTCATTCTAAGTTTGTGAAATCTTTTGAAATGAACTTTTAAGTGTCTATATAAACAATATTTTGTCAGTATGAGGCGTTATATGTAATTGTTTTTATATGTAGAAAATGTAAATAAAGTCATTATTGTGTTCATTCCTCTGTGTTTACATGTAACTCTGTTACTTTAGGTGGCTGCTACTGTATATATTTGTTATTGCGCTATCTTTCATATCATTTATAAAATTTATTATTGTAATCTACCCTATTTAATCTTTCATAAACAAAATAATCACCTGAGCTCATCTTTCTTTATGATATGAACCTTGAGAGAAGCAGCTCATAAAAGCTGGTCATTATAGCTGGAGAGTTTAAGATTTATAAACCTTGCATTGTAATCCTATACATACAATATGAGACTAAGTCTCACTACTTACAATTGGTTTTTAATCATCCCACTGTGCTTTACAGCTCCAGTGCCTGTACAAATTGATGCCACCACTTGCGCCTCTTGTTTGAACTTGAGAGACATAAACATGGTGGAAAGTTCTGATACCAATTAATAATAACTTTAAGAGACCTCATTACAGAAGCTAGTCATTGTAGTTGGAGAGCCCTATGCCGAATAAACCCCACATTGGTCCACATTAGAATCCCATGCTTTCATTGTGGGACAAAAGTCCCATACCTTGCAATTGGATTCCAACATGTTCCTAAATCTTTTTATGCCTTTTGTCCCTTTCTCTCTAATTAGATGAATTAGATAGGTTTCTGAAATTCAGATGTTTTATAATAATTAGGTCTTGTAAATTATTACAGGGGGCAATCCGTGATGCCGTTGAAGATTCTATTACATGGCCTGTGAGAAAAGTTGTACCCATCTTGCCTGGAGATTACAGGTAAATCAATCACAGTTTGTTGTTTTTTTCCCTTCTAGTTCTTATATTAAAAAATAGAGGGTTTAGATATAGAGGTAGGAAAAAGGTACTCAGAATAAGAAAATTATGTTGACATTGGTGTGAAGGATATGATTCACAAGACAAATGATGAAGTCCATGACCCTATTTATATTAATAACGTTCTCACTTCAACAACAAAATACTTGATTCCTAATCCAAATTAAATTTAGGTAATCATGAATTTCACCAGAACTAGGATGTACTAAGAGACCATCTGAGATACTCTGTTCTTAAGATTCCATAACAAATTATGTGACAACTTCTAATTCAAATGACTTGATCACGGGACTACTTTCTCAGCTTATTAAATCACAGTTTTTCATTATGAACCTCCACTGTATTTTCTTGTTCAGTGATCTGGAGTTGAAGCCTGTGGGAATATTAGAAGTAAAGCTTGTGCAAGCAAAGGAATTAACAAACAAGGATATCATTGGAAAATCAGATCCATATGCTGTAGTATACATACGACCTCTACGCGACAGAATGAAGAAAAGCAAGACAATTGTATGTTAGTTTCTTTTTCCTCTCTATATCTTCCTATGGAAGTTATTGGATTTCAGTTACGGAAGAAATAACTAATTTTGTTTTTTCCCTCCAGAACAATGATTTGAATCCAATTTGGAATGAGCACTTTGAGTTTATCGTCGAAGATGTGTCCACTCAACACCTAATTGTTAAAGTTTATGATTCTGAGGGTTTACAGTCATCTGAATTGATTGGTTGTGCTCAGTTAGGACTTGCTGAACTTCAACCTGGTAAAGTGAAGGATGTTTGGTTGAAGTTGGTCAAGGATCTGGAGATCCAAAGGGATAACAAGAACAGGGGGCAGGTGAGAAATACATGCATGACTTGCTATGTTAAAACTTAAAACTATTGAGGGCTAGAAGTTCTTGGTCGAGGGGAGAAATTTTTTGTTGACTTTAGAGTTTGCCTTTGAATCTCCACTAACACTATAATGCTTAGCTATACTGTGTTATCTGAAAATATGTTAGCAAAATGCAATTGTTTTAGTATACCTTGAGCTGGGTAAAGCTGAACTTGAAACACTTATTTGTCATATATCTCCTATTTCCACTTCTATTTGAAATTACTGTTTCAAATTGGTCATTTGCTAAAATTGTTGTACAACTAAATATTTAATAGTCTAAGCATGAAAGCACATACACATATACGAAGATATAGGGATGAATATGTGCAAAGTGCATTAAAAAGATTGTGTGGTTCCTGGTGTCAAGTCAATCAAGCTTTGTCATCAAGAGGGGAAGTGCCTTAAGCTTTTGGTTAGGCTGGTCTTGTCATTCACGCTATGCCCCTGTCCATATATATCGATCAAAGAAGTGGTTAACTTTTATTTTTCATTGTATAATATCAAAATTTAATTCCTGAAAATACTGTTCAAACTTCAAAGTTGTCTGTAGGTGGTATTTGTTTGCACCCTACGTTTGACAAAACCAACTTCTCTCTTAAAAATGTTGGTGCTTTGAATTTCATACTTCAAAAGTACCAGTAAATATGGATTTATAATAATTCCCTACTTTGTATACAATTGGGAACATATTTTCAATTGTATGCATGGTATAATAAATATATTTGCTTCTTTGTTAAGCTTGTTTGTATTAGCTTAATTTGAGTTCGAAATAACTCTTGAACAAGGTCAAAATTTCCCTTGATTAAATGAAATCTGACTTGCTACATTTATTGTTCTTTCTGCGTAGGTACACTTGGAGCTCTTGTACTGTCCATTTGGCATGGAGAATAGCTTTACAAATCCATTTGCTCCCAACTACTCAATGACATCTCTGGAAAAGGTTCTTAAAAATGCAACGAATGGAATAGAGTCTAATGCAAATGAAAATGCAGCTACCCCGAAGAAAAAAGAGGTTATTATTAGAGGAGTCCTTTCTGTTACTGTAATATCGGCTGAAGACTTGCCTGCAACAGATTTCTTGGGGAAATCTGATCCTTTTGTTGTTCTTACCTTGAAGAAAGCAGAAACAAAAAATAAAACCAGGGTATTCCCAGTTTTTGTGGTTTAATTAATTATTAACATATTACGATCTTGGCCCTAAAAGTTTGTTAATTTCTCAGGTTGTGAATGACAGCTTGAATCCGGTTTGGAATCAAACATTTGACTTCGTTGTAGAAGATGGATTACATGATATGCTAATTGTTGAAGTTTGGGACCACGACACATTTGGAAAGGTAAAACATTTGCTTTATGTTGAATTTTGTTTCTAAGATTATGCCGAGTGCTATTTATATATTATCAGAACAACTGAACGGAGGTTAGAAGAAGTCTATGGATGTCTCAATTTATGGGTCCTCAACTATTGAATTAATGAAACTCTTAGACACTTCTACGTTGAATAATGTGGGAAATATGAGTAAGGGCAACAATAAAGATTTGGGTTGTAGCAACACTGTTCATATGACAAATAGGGTAAGAAAGCAAGGATAGAAGTGAGAAAAAGGGAAGGGAGATAACATTAAGTCATTGAGCCCTATAAATGTGTGTGAGTTCGGGGTGTTTTAGGTAGGGAAGGCTTGAAACAAACACCCCTATAAATGTGAGAATATAATATGATACCTCAAATAACTAACACTTCAAAAAAAATTGTTTTATTTCTTTTTTTCTAAGTAATTCTGGTTTCTATAATAAGGGGATATCGTTTTTCATAAATAAATGAATTTCTAGTTCCTATAAGAAACATATGTTCTCTCTTTACCATGTATATGCATGATAACTATTATGTATGGATTTTATGTTAAAAGAGATTATAATTTTACAGCCATGAGAGATTCTGTCGGGTTAAGATTCTTTTAACTAATTCACACTAGTAAAATATTTGTTAATTTAGTTAATATTATTAAATATGTTAACGATTTTTTTTTTCTAGAATTACCTTTAAAATTATTGGGATTCGTTTCGTTTTCTAACTCTGCTTAATATTTTTCACTCAACCATTTACATCTTCTCCCATTCTTGCAAGAGAATAGCTTTATCTGAATAACTTATACCATTTATCGTAAAAAGAAACAAAAAAATTAGAAGACTCTTATACGTTGAAAAGGAGATAATATTAAACATTATTAAAGCGGCAATATATTTAAAGATTAAATACCCAAACCTCTTTATTCTGTGTGTTTTTCAAAATCCTTGCTGTGTTTTAAATTTACACAAAACCTCTTCTCATTTTGTAAATATGATACTTCAGAGGATCTGTCAAATATAAGAATTCTATAGGTTCTTAATTCTTTTTTAGTGGATAGCATATCGCCACGTATGGTTAATTACTTCAATAGTAGAATCTAGTTTGAGTTTTTAACTTAGCTTTAGTAGGTCTCATTTTATCTCAACTCGCAAAAATCCCTATTTCAATTTAGAAATTATTTTAGAATAGTTAAGCGACCTTGCTTATTTCTTATGTAAGCAACTTCTATGAAAAGTTTAAGTTGTCATTTACTCCAATGATATCTATAAGTTGCGTAGCTTTAAAAATAGATATAGGTATCCCCATTGGAGATGCTATTAAGTGTAACTTTTAATAGCAAACTCTGCGAAGTTGTTAATATATGAAATGATTCAAGGTTTTCAGGTGTGCACAATAATATACAGGCCTGTTTCATTCATTCTTTTTCCTACTCTTAACCTTTTTTCTTACTTTGCCCACCAAACAAGCCGTTAGTTATTGAAATTAAGATGTTTTGTCTAAGGTTTAAAAATAGGATACTATATATTGAGTCAAAACATGTATGAAGCTCTTTTTTAATTCATCCTAAAGTAACGGTGAACTATTGGACTATCATCAGTCCATGAAGTGTATCATAAAGAATTAGTCTAATGTAATTTTTCTCGTTTTACAAGTCTTCTCACTTTTAAGGAATTTGGATTCTTTGTTGATTTTTTCTGTGCTGTTTATTTGTTGTGTATTCAAAATGCACTGATAATAGGTATTGATTTTGATGTTTTAAAATATATTAATATTTTAAAGTATCATAGTATACTTTTAATATTCAACTGAGGATAACACAAAAAAATAGTAGAGAATCTTGACTCTACTTTCAAGAGAGTTTATAGAAATTGTGTCATTTTGTGAGAGGTTTGAAAATATAGTTTGAGTGTATATTGGATGCTTGAGTTGTGATAGTTTTTGTTTTGGTGGGGCATGCAGGATTATATGGGGAGGTGCATATTGACGCTTACTAGGGTAATACTGGAAGGAGAGTACAAAGAACGTTTTGAGCTAGATGGTGCTAAATCTGGGTATTTGAATTTGCATCTCAAATGGATGCCGCAACCAATTTTCCGTGATGCGTAAAATTCCTATCCATTGTACGTATTCTTAGCCAATGTATATACTTATCAAACATAATGATATACAATTTTTTCTATCGTATTATTATTTTCCATCAGCCCTGTGATTTATTACTGTTCAAATGTAAAATCAACAGCACGTGGTTGCATAGTTGTTTTTTAACTCTAGTTTTGTTGCTTTTATTATCTAGCATTGTTAAATGTTACCAGCATTAAATGTTTTAAATAAATATGAACAGAAGGTGACAAGTGAATTCCACGCTCGATGGTTATTATCTGAAAAAGAAATATTGGAGTCATTTTTATTACTTTTATTGTATTATATATAAAAGGTAGCCACTTAATATATGGGTATAATCTTTACACTTAATATATGTTCTGGTTTCGTGCAGATATTATTTAATGTCATTCTGTTCTATTTTTTCTGATTTTAAATTTGAACTGTTTTCAAGCTTTGGTCTGAATACCTAAAATATTAGTTTCTAAATGACAATTTTTTAGATTTTAGTCCCTAACAATTTTTCCTTTTTTTTTCCTAATCAACACCTCACCTTCATTTGACCAATTTTTCTTTCTTTTAAATTCTTTTACATAAACTAATTTCCATTGGAAGGAATTGCATAGCGTCGAGGCTGTGATGTCAAATTAACTTGTGCAAGATTAAAAATAGCATGCGATTAGTAGTAATGTGCGTGGATTGCTCTGTGACTTGTTATATTGTTTGAATCATTTTATATCAGACACTTGGAATCATGGGACGTGCCATTGCATTCAGTTTGTATCTCATAATGGAACTGATGGGTGCAGCGCCAAAATTAAATTACAGTTTGTAAAAAAGTAAAACTCTCAAAAACAAGAAGGGTAGGATGACAACGAGGTGGAGACGAGTTTTGCTATCCCATATTCATTCTCGTAAAAAAAATTCATACTTATCCTTATACCCAAACCCAACGGGAATATCAAAGTTTTATCTCATCCTCATCCCCACCAGGTAACGAGTATAATCTCGTACTTATACCCGTTTCCTTACTACTCAAATATGAATTTTAATTCATTTTTATAAAATAATAAAAAATTACGGTAAAGGAAACATAATACTATCAAATATTCAATATTAGGAGGATGATTGTTTCTTCAATATCAAATACTTTGAAGAAAATTATAATTGTTTACATTTTAGATTAGAATACCAAATAAAATTTCATGAGAACTAAAAAATTTATTAAATTTGCAAACTACAAACATTAATGAAACCTAGTTGATAAAATTTAAAAATATTTAAAAAAAAAATTAAAGGAAAACAAATATTCAAATTAAAATATATTTTAAATGTTTGTTTATTTCAATTATTTAAATTCTAATGAATCTCTTTTTTTATATATTAATAAAAATGATAATACACCACTTAATCAAAATGACGCAAATAACAAATAATAAATATAATAATAAAATTTTAACATGGATATTGTATCTTTTGAACTCCAATATATGTTGGATGGTGATAAAAAAATATTCATGGCAATTACATTAGATTTTGATATTGTGATAAATAAAAGTTATTTATACAATTATAGTGAAAAAATTACAGTATGATTGATATAATGAGTTAGAAAATAAAAAATAATTAGATAAAATATATTGAAATAATATTCTACATGATGAAAATAAACAACAAATAAAAATATTAAAAAAATTAACAAATGTATGTCTTAGAAACAATTTGAGAAACTATTGAAAGAAATCGCACAAAGGAAAATGAATATATAATTAAGGGTATGATAAGATGAAAAATACCTTAGACATCTAAGAACATTTTTCAAATATCAAAATATATACTTAATGGTTGAGAAATAATTATTTTAACGAAACAAAAGAGTTATTCAAATAAAATAAAAATTAATAAAAATAAGTAAAGATTTTTTTTTATATTACCTAGTAAATGAAAGATTTATGCTGTTAAACACTTAATTTGAGAGCATTAAACATACCCATGTGAAAGGAAAATATACAATAAATAAAAATATTAAAAAATAATAGGAATATTCAAATATGAGATATGAAAATATTTTAATTTACATATATCATTTTAACGTAATTACATAAATGTTATGATAAGATGTAAAATATATTGGAAATGCAAATAAATTTCATGACAAACCAAATAATTAAAAGAAATAAAAAATTGAATATATATATATATATATATATATATATGATTACTTAATTAATTGTGAATATTTTAATAATTTAAATGATGACGAAGATATGGCGGGGATATATATATATCCCCATAATCATCCTCGTACCCAATTAAAAAAGTCGGAGATTCCTCATATCCATACTCATACCCAGTTAATGCGGAGATTCCCGTCAAAATGGGGACGGATTCGGACAATACCCACAGAGACGGATTTGTTTGCCATCTCTAAGGGAGAGTGTTGACGAAGGAAAAGAAGAAATCAATAAAGAAAAGAAAAATCTAAAAAGAAACCTAAAATTTAAAGGGTTTTGTCTGTGTAATAAATTGCTATGATTCATATAATTTTTAAATATATAAAAAATGTTTAATGCTTCATTGAAATACAAAAGGGAAAATGACATTTAGAAAATGTCTCATAGTAATATGATATGCAATATTTTATGAACTAAAATGCTTGGTTCCATGAGTTTATTGATTCTGGAACCAACCTAACAAATAAAAAAATTAAAAAAATGATAATCTGTCTGTAAGTTGTAATAGAGCACTACTAATGAAGAATATGATGAGTAAAAAATAACAAAGTGAAAAAACAGACAACATATTTTGTAATGATAACACTAAATTCGTTACATTGATACATAAACGTATTCACAAATTTAAATATTTCATCCAACCATTTGATAAAATGAATTCAATATGTTCTGTCCTGAACCAAACTCGCATTGTTTTTACTGAAAATTTACTTTCAAAGACTTATATCTCTGTCCTTACTCAATTTCCAAAGTTTGAATAGTGAAAAATCGACCTAATAATTTAAGAGAAGTTGATAATGTAAGCTTTTGTTTATAATAGCAGAAAGAACTAGACAAAAGGAATTAAAACCCCTAATATGAGAAACTCCCGTTTTAATGCGAATACAGGTATTGCCACGTCATAATGTAACTGTAAAATGAAATTAGAAAAACGGAGTTTTAAGATAATTAATTGTTTCTTTCGTACAAAAAACAAATTTTGTGAATTTTTTTCTTTGAGTATAAGAAAAACAAATGTTGACCTGATATAACACAACACAATGCCATACAGATCACTGAAACGGAAGCATAACAATATGCAGATAATATCTGGCTCCCAATTTTTTCCTCCTGCTAAAAGCATATGTTCATTAAATACTCTTAGCAGCGTGGTAACACAACAAGCACACAAGGCAATACACATAGCATTTCCATGGTCTTTCATTTTGCTCACTCGGATACTATTCATTCACCTGCATGAGAACACTGCTTCAAAGTTCCGAATTACATGTTGGCAACTTCATCTATAACTGTCAATAGAAAATGTTTCAGCTTTCTTCTTCTCCGATTGGTTCTCCTGCATGCATTACCAGAACTCAACTTGGTTGCAATTATTCTTTGAATGTGCGTCAAGCATCATAACTACAGATTACATCATTGGTTTACATATATCTTCAAAGAATCAGAGTAAAAGGCTACTCTTAACCAGGTTACCGTTTTATCTCTATTAAAAGGATTAAAAATCAGTACTTTTAGGTTAATTTAGGAACAACCTCTTTTGTCGGAGTTTTAAAAGAAATAATTCTCTAAATAAGCCATGCTTTAGATTTAGAATGCATGACCCATTAAATGTGAATGCATATTTTGAACATGATATATAGGACAAGTTGTCCCATACCGTGCACTACCATGTACAATCATCACAGAATCAATCAAACAAAAATAAGAATATTAAACCAATTATCATTCCTAAAGAACAACTAAACCAAGATTAAGAATGACATAGACACATCTCCAAGTTCCATACAGGTAAAGATCCATTAAAAAAATAATATAATTAAAAAATAATATAGATAGACCACTACCCCAAATATTTACTACTAATACTATTGCGTATTTATTACTAAATTGATTGTAACTCTTTAGTACTAACTTCGAAGTGTCTTCGCAGAACACCACCTCTTCCGAACCCAATGAGACTGAGGTCCGTCACAAAAGACTGAAGACCTCTCTAGACATCTTAAAACTAATCAACAAGAGATTACGTGATTTTACAAGTTTTCTTAGCCACGTAAGAACAGTAAATATTTTAGAATATGGGGTTTTCTCTTATATACTCTTCTCAATCTCTATCTATAATCTTATGCGTCTTGAATTTTTCTCAATATAATCCCTCACTTCTAACACTAATGTGTTTGGTACATAAATAGTATAATAAGACTGCTTTAATGAATTAAAGATAAACTCTGATAATATCTGAAATTTAGACTTAACAAAATTAAAAGGTAAAAGTTGTTACCCCAATCATGTACTCTATTCAGAATTTATCTCTAGTCTAGGTAAAAGTCGAATTTTTTTCAATAGCACTCAGCTAAGTTGTATGTATTGCATATCTTGTAATTCCTGTCAACCAAAATAAGGTTTGAACTCCCTGGGGTTCAGTTAAGCAAGTTTGTTTGTACCCTTCCCACATGTACGAATAGGAAAACATCACTCAAACCAACTCTCAAAATTACTATTGGAATGCAGGCAACGATTTTAAACTTCTACAATTATCATCTTCAATATAATGCATGTAGTGGAGAATGTCTACTTTTTGTGTCTCGCTATTTGTTCAAATGCAATTATAACTTTAAATTCCTCACAACAGCAAGATAATCACATATTTTCCCTGCCACTTGATAGCTATGACAAAAAAAGGTGGAGTGAACCTACCAATACTGGTTATGCAATATGAAAGAGTCCGTTGGTACTTTCTTGCCATCATCATTGCGGTTCCAGTGATAGATAGCATGAGTCCTATTTTTTATCTCCAAGGTAGAGTGTCCATAGCTTGCTTCACGAAATGCAGAATATTCAGGCTGTGGATCCAAAAACCTGCACGACCAAGATAGAATTAAAACTCATATGACAAGACATATATGACAAATGGTAACTATGGATCTTAACCTCTAACGAAAATTGAATCTTATTAATAAAGGATTAAATAGACACCCAACCCAAAATAACCATGGTAAAAAATACGATACTAGATAGAGTTTGTTTAATTTACGTTGCAGCAAGTCCTTCTTGATTTCCCCCATCTCCGACTGTTATATAAACAGGTGCTGATTTGTCAGGTGACGGATACCTGTTTCCGCTCGTTATGTTGTAGTCCATATTGGAGTATCGATACTGAAAGCATGACAGAGTAATTATAAGAATCCACTCCGACATTAGATGACTGAAGAAGTATATTGCTCAAGTTGTAAATACCAAGAAAACATACAAGAGTCTGAATAGGACCAAAACAAATGAGTAGAAAGTGAAAAACATACTGATCTTTCATAAGCATGGACATGTCCAGCAAATATCACGTCAACTTTGTATTTGATGAACCAGCTCTCAAACACTGATCGCATGCTCTCACCCTCCATATAGTGAGCTCCGTTACTGTTGTAGAGTGGAATGTGCATGAGCACAATGAGCCAAGGAGTCTTTTCCCTATCAACCCGCTTCAGCTCTTCTTGAAACCACATGTATTGAGGCGTGTATTTTACTGCAATGAAATATCACTATCACATAGAATACCACACAAGAAAGCATTAAACATTTTCAAGAGACCAAACACACGGCAACAAAATGTGTTATACATAATGGTAGTGACTTTTCAACCGAAATAGGTACAGCTCTAAGTAACAACATCTAACATTCTTAAGACTTGGAAACTTAAGAATGCTGCTCTCCACTATTCCTAAGAAACTGGCACCAGAATCCTAATGTAAAGAAGTCAAAGCCTTTTTCTTTTCTTTTTTTCCTATTCCTGTTTGGAAAAATCAAATGTTCGTTGCTTATATTGGTACCATATTCCATCTGGACAATTTTACTTGTATTTGGGATATTATTTGTCTTCATTCCTGTTTTTATCAGAACAATGAAGCGGAGACAAATACAAGAAAAATGTCTCTCTTGAACTATGAAGCACTGATTCCAACAGGAACGCCACACTCAGACATGATTAATACCTAAGGTATAGGACACAGTAACATATATATATATATATATATATATATATATATATATATATATGTGTTTTTTTCTTTCAAATAATGATGACAGTGTCCAGGAATAGTTTAGTCAATAACAGTTACGACTTATATTTTGTTAAATCACGCTCAAACTTTGAAAAGATCTAAGATATATTGCCAAGATAAATACTATGAGAATAACTCTTGGCCCGGCTACCCATTTTTGCTTGGTTTTGCAGCAATGTGATGTTAAAAATGTTCTTTCCTTCATGGTGACGTATAAAAGGAAGTCTTTATCCCATATTTGATTTATTGTGGACAGAACAAGGTCTCTAGGCACAAGAAGGCTTTGTACGGTTTCAAACAGTCTCTCCAAGCATGATTTGGAAGATTAGTTAAGGCTATGACATCAGTAAGTTATAGACAAAGTCAAGGCCCCAAATGGAAATTTCTCTCTTCTCCCAGTTTATGTACACTTTGTAAGTGATGATTAGATAGAAAAACATGCTTTGAAGGAGACGCTTTTGAAATGGAGTTGGTTGGGGTAGCTAAAGTACTTCCTTGGGAGGCCAATTGGAAATTATTGATATCAACATGAGGTATGTAGTAATACAAATATATTTAAGATAGAAAAATATCTTTCAATTTCTATTGTAGACTATCTTTCATAATTTTTAGTTTACTTTTAGACTGGTTTATCTTTTAGGTAAAATATAAACATAAAGATAGCTATTTTATCTTTTACTATCATAGATTAAAGATGTTCTTTTATTTGTGTGTATGCATATACACACACACACACCGAGTTACATGTGCTGTAACCTGAACAAAATTCAATTGAAACAAATCAACATGTAAGGAATATTAATAGATAAAGTGGAAATTAGTTACCAAAGGGCGAATAGCTGGATAGCACAATTATATGAGCAGACGCACGCCTCACTGCATACCAGAGGGGGCTGCTGCTATTGGAGGCCAAATAGGGAGTGGTATATCGGTAAAGAAAGTTTCTGAAAGGAACAACTTCTCCCTGACAAAGTATATTTGTGTAAGGACATTGGAGCCAAGTTAACATTAGATGCAAAGTGTACGAATTTCCGACGTAAGCAACGGGAAAAGATTAGCATCTTAAAGTGAATGTGTTACAACCTCATGAGTATTTACTTCAGCATCTGTTCTTGTGCCAACCATTCATTGAGAAATATCTTATTATATACAAAACAAGTAGTTGTTTGCTACTTGAAATTTGGGATATATTAAGAGCTACAAAAATAGTCTATTTTTTCATGGCGTATAAAAGATGTTTGATGCCGTATCAAAGAATATATCTAGTTCACACCAAATAGTTTAATGGAGCTGAAAGTCAGCTAACTCATATTTTACAAGATGATCATGCATAATTCACGAAAAGGAACAAACCAGCTCACAGATAGTTAAGAAGAATAAAAAGTAAACATGTTTCTTATACTTTTCATTTCAAAAATAAAAATAAAAAGAAAAAGAAAAAGAAAAGAAAAGATGAAACCATGGTGATGGTTTATTATTTTATTGGTCCCGTAATAATTAGTCCAATTCATTCTATTAATTTAGTGCAACAAGAACAACTAAGACACATGATAGACTAAGGTCAGTATATTACCATTTCAGGCATGTACTCTATTTCGTGGTTTCCTGCAGACCATATCCATGGATGATATGCTGTACTCCTTTCAACAAATCGGCCCCACGTATCCCACCGCAAACCAACATCACTGTATTGGTACCTATCAGCGTAAGAAAGATCTCCAACAAATAAGACAGTCTCCGCTCCACTCTGTATATAATGCTCAAGAGTGGAAAGAGAATTAAACGTTTGGCCCAAATCGCCTGCAATATTTGTGCAATGATTCGTTTATGAGAGCGACAAATTAAAATTTATGGGAAATCATAGCAAAAGAACATCCTGATAGACATTTTGTGGAGCAAAAATAGAAAGAAACTATAATTGAGGATAAAGAAAACTATTTTGTAGAAGAACGATCGTGGGAAAGCAGAAAACTAACCAATTATCCCAAATTTGTAGGAAGCATCCGGGTCAACTTTGGGAGGTGTTTCGAACCAAAATTCTCGAGAAGAATCACCGCTTCCGATTCTGTAGTAGTATTTAGTCTTATACTGAAATGGGGGTATCATTGAATTTAATTAAATGAACACACATTCTACACACAGCAAGATGAGAATTAACAAGCACAAGATTAATTTAAAAAAGAAAAGATATTGTGTATTATGCGTTAGACTTCACTTTTGAATTGATTTTACTCTTGACATTTCAAGTATAATGCCACTGATGATCATAACTCTACTATCGCAACTTGATCAACAATTACCTCAAGCCCTTCAATAACACAATGATGAATGTATCCCGACTTGTATTCATGAAAAGTGTAGTTTCTAACTGTGCCTTCTAAACTAGTTTGAAATTCACTCTCTGATGTGCCGTATTGTACATGGCTGGGTCCTGGTTCATCTGGGGTCACCCATGAGATGATTACAGCTTTTCCATCGTAGTCACCTTGCGTGATGTGCACCTACAGTGGAATTAGTCAATACAGCAGAGTTTACTCGAATAAAAGGAAAAACATTAGAATTTGAACATGCTTCACATATCCAATACGGTTTACCAAGGAGCAGGATCCTCACCAGAGTTTCATTAAATACTATTAGCGAATAGATAATAAAATCAGCCTTGTTATTCTTGTATCACTTACTTGCTGAGGTGCATTATAACCCTTCGGAACTGCAAATGCTTCATGATCAAGGGGGAGGTCAACTGCAGGCCACTCTGACCGAATGAAGGAGCTAGTGATCCTAGCACTCCCATCTCTAATAGAAACCAAGAAGACAAAGGAAGCAAGAACAAAATTCAGCAACATGGTCTGCTCTCTTCTTTTCATCGGCGTGAATGTTGTCTTTCTCTGCCTACAGAGTCCTAACCATCTGCATTCAAGAATCCAAACGATTGTCACTCATGCTTTACATATAGTATACCAAATACATTGATGTAATCTACATTAAAATAACTTATTTCAAGGTAAATCTGCAGTATCCTGTTCCCATTCTCTCTCACTCGTTTATTTATTTTCACACTCTTTTATTTGGATCCGCTGAATATCAGATCTAAACGAGCAATCAATCAAAACATAAGCGAACAACTTGCATTCAAATGCCAAATCAATAATAAAACAGGCGAAGTTACACTTGCAGAAGGCTTTCCTAATTACCGTCTTGATTTTGAAAAGCGGTGGTTCGTGAAGATGAACCACACCCTCCACAACTAGTTATGATTAACCATAATCCTTTACTATTAAAACTAAGCGAGTGATTTATGACCTAATGGTAAAATTAGTATCCAAGACATGTTAAAGAGAGAGATTTACCTGTATCTGCAGAGAAGACAGCGACGGGAAGGCAAGCAGAAGAAACAAAGGGAAGAAGGGAGAGACGCAGAAGTGAATGATTTGTGATTGATTGAGTTTGAAGGGAAGGTTATGTAGAGGGTTGGTTGGTCCACACGATAACTAATGCATTTTCTCTGCGTTGTACTCTTCTCCTTCAACTCTCAATCATTTCATTTTAGTTTAATTTCTTGTTCGGTAATTATAGTTTAATAAAACTAGTACTGCTTTGTCCTCTTCTCCCTCAACTGTCAATCATTTCATTTCAGTTTAATTTCTTTTTTCGGTAATTATAGTTTAATAAAACTAGTAGTAGACTCATCCGTGTACCCACGGCTTATATATATATATATTTATATTTATATTTATATTTATATATTAAAATAATAAAATAATGAAAATATTATATAATAAAATATTATAAAAATTATGTTATATTATTATAAATATTATTATTAAAGTATTTAAATAATAAATTTAAGTGATATAATAATAATTTTAATTTTAAATATAATAAATAAATTGATATTATAATATTGTGTAGTTAATTAATTTTATGAAATAGTTGTAATAATCTTTGATCCGTGTGTGTAAGCATTTTTTTATGTTTTTTATTTCAAATCTTTTTAAAATAATAATATAATTATTATTATATTTATTTAACTTTTATAAATACTAATATTAATATAAATTATAAATTTTTAAAAAATTAAAAATCTATTTAGAAAAAGTATTTAGTAAATAATGGTTTTTATAATGAAAAAAACACTTCTAATAATAATACTACTACAGTTAATCGAAGTAATAATAATAATAATAATAATATCAATAATAACACACTAATAATATTTATACCATAAATGTTAATGTCAATGCTAATACTAAAGCTAATGTTAATGATAGTAATTTATAATTATATATAAAGATATATATCAACAATAAAACAAATAATTGAAATATGATCATATAGTACATCAAATTAAGATGTGTATCTAACTATAATAATAATAATAATAATAATATCTTGTAGTAGTAAAATTAATAATAATAATAATAATACAACAACTATATATATATATATATATATATATATATATATATATATAAAAATATATATATATATTTTTGTGTTCTCTTTTGTTTTTAAAATTTTATTCTCTTAATTATTATTTTTTAAATTTAAATAATTTTTTATAATAAAAATTATTTGTCAGTTTTATTATTTCACTAATTTTGGTAATTATTTTTTAATTCAAATAATTACACATATATTAAAGTGAATAACAAAACACATAAAAAAATGTAAGTAATTGATATATGATTCCGTAGTAAATAAAAGTTAAATGTGTATCTAACTATAATAATAATAATAATAATATACTACTATAATAATATCGCGTAATGATAAAAAATATTATTATTATTATTAATAATACAACTATACATATAAAGAGATTTTTTGTGTTTTTTTTTTGTTTTTTCAATTTCATCCTCTTAATTATTAAATTTTAAATTTAAATAATTATTTACAATAATTTTTGTAGTTTTATTATTTTACTAAATTTGGTAACTATTTTTTTGAATTAAAATAATTGTTCATATAAAGATAAATGAATAACAAAACAAATAAAAAGAGCAAAATTGAAACATGATCGTACATAGCAGGTAAAAGTAAGATGTAGCCATAATAATACAAACAATAATAATATAATAATAACTATTATAATAATTATAGTTCTTATTATTTATAATAATAGTAATAGTAATGATAATATAATAATACTTATATTATAGTCGATATTAATAATGATCATAAGAATGATAGTTGATAACAATAATGATAATAATAATTATATGATTATATTATAATTATAGGTAGAGTTAGGGATGACAACAGGTCAGATACAGATAGTACCTACTCACAATCCGACCTGCAAAAAAAATTTCACCTGTTATCTACTCGTTTACTGGTTGGGTACTCGCTTAAAAAATATACACGATTTTTTTTAAAACTCGTAGATACTCGTGAATACCCACATACCAATGAATATTATATATATATATATATATATATATATATATATATATATATATATATATATATATATATATATATATTTTATTTTTATTTTTTTTACTTTTTT